>Ga0209603_1001083_pt1 | contig 29325 bp, 45 predicted proteins | sample COGITO_mtgs_1206_FD_184812 | JGI IMG/M metagenome (GOLD analysis project Ga0209603, IMG submission 184812) | Pelagic marine microbial communities from North Sea - COGITO_mtgs_120607 (SPAdes) (version 2) | ecosystem: Environmental > Aquatic > Marine > Epipelagic ... | reverse complement strand
TTTTTATTATTCTTTGACCTAATTCTTGATCATTAGGTATACTTCTCACATGCTCTTGTATCATTAAGAACATCACTGCTTTTAATGTTTTAGCATCTTCTAATTCATTCACTTCCATTTTCTAAATCTATTATTAGTTCACCATCATATATTTTTCTTGCTTGCATTAGTGAGTATGTCCACTTTTGCCATTCTGTGCCACATTTCTGTGTCCAACCGTAGATACCATCCTGTATATCATTAGCGATTGCTTCAATCGCTTGTTGTTCTGTCATATTATTATTTTAAATCTTCATTAGTCATTGGTTGAAATAGTTCGCTTCTCATATACTTTACTATTTTTATAGTCATTTCATTGAATAAATCCATAAATTCATCGTTAGTTTCTATGAAGTCACTGTGACTTTCAAGTTCATATTCTAGTTCGTTAGCTAGTTTTTCGTATAGTGAGTCAACTACTCTCCAAGTAATTTTAAGTTTTTCTTTATTGCTTAGTATCATTATATAAAAGTTTGTATTAATTCTTTAATTACCATAAACATAGTTGGAATCCATATACATAAGAAAACCGTAGTCATAATTGTAGCGTATATTTTTAGCATATTCCACTCTGTTAGAAATGTTACTGCTTGTTTAAGAGTTTTAGTCATTTTTATTTATTTTAGTTATTAGTTCGTGTATTTCATCATAGTTGAAAGTAGAATACACTTTGTCTACTTGTTTTTGTACATAGTTGTACGTAATTTCTTTTAGTGGTCTACCTAATAGTGAAACAATAAGGTTTCTTGGATTATAACCATAAGGTGATTTAGTTTTATTATATATTTGTAATTTACCTGTGTTGTCACCATAGTCAATTATAGTTAAATTGTCTGTTTGTATATGTTTCATGTTATTATTATCTATCACTATTCGTATTTAGTTTGTAATGTAAGCAAATAATATTACTGTTATTGCTGTTAATAAGAAGTAACCTAGTACTTCAAATCCATCTGTAGTAAAATCTGTTTTCTTTTTCATATTTATTTTGTGTTAGAAATTTCAAGTAATATATCTTCAGTTTCATTAAGATATTCAATGTAATATTCACCTAAATCTGTAATTATATTATCTTTGTCTACATCACTCTGCATCCACTCTTTCATATCTTGGATATTATTTAAAGCTTCACTTAGTAGATATTTGTTTGTTTCTACTGAGTTTACTATTGTACCATCTTTTTCTGCAGGAGAAGCTAGCAACGAACTAGCTACTCCAATTGTTAGTATTATTTTATTCATATTTTTGATAACCATTTAGGATTATTTACCATTTCATCATTACACCATTGTTGCTCGTTTTCACCGAGTTGATAGTAGTGCATTTTAAATTCTGACATTGCTACTTTGTCTATTGTGGTATTTAAATTATAACCACCTTTTATTACTTTAGTACTCATAATATTTGATTTAGTAGTTCATAAACATCATCTTGTTGAGTTTTGTTTAGTGACATAAAGACACCATTAGCTTCACCAGGATAATTTAGAACATGGTTTATACATTGTTGAGTAAGTTCAGCTTGATTTACTGTTTGATTCATTTCATCAAAAGCTTTTGACCAAGACCAATTACTTGGGTTGTTAGGATTATACATAGTTATATTTATTTATTAGTTATTAATTAGTTTGTGCTGAGTAATATGTTCGTTATATTTATACTCTCTAAAGTATTACTATCAACTAAGAGTTTTTATTCAACTATTCAGAGTGAACTGACTTAGAATGTGAAGCATTTATAGAAAAATCTCTACAAAATTTAGGTATACAATTTGAGTTTGTATAAGATTTGTACTGTTGGAAACAAGCCATAGTTTCAAACTTTTCTTGAAATGTTGAGTAAATTTCATCATGATCATAAGAAACAGTTTCTTGTTTTTTGTTTACAAAAGTTACAATTGTATTTGTACCTATTAATGATTTTCTGATTACAAATCTTTTTGTTGTTAAGTTATTAGTTTTCATATTTATTTTATTTTATTTATTTATATTTAGTTTAGTTATTATTATTATCTTTAAGTATTCGTATTTATTTTGTATATATTAATTTAATTAAAGTATCAATTAGCATTTGTTTATCTTCATTTGAATTATATTCACAATCAATTTCTACAAATTCATTTACTTGTTTTTGAATTTCTTTTTTACTTACATAATTTGATTCAAATTGAAAGTGATTTATAGTATCGTCATTAAAGTATTTCATAATTTATTTGTTATTTAGTTTATTTATATATATTATCTTTAGTTTCTCGTATTTAGTTTGTATTAAATTCCATTAAATGAAATGTAGTTAATAATTCCGTAAGTTATTATATTGTAAGCAATTAGAGTTATAATTGAAGTTATAAATATTAGTGGTAAATAGTTTAAAGTTTTCATATTTTTTGTTAGTTTAAAAGTGTATATTAGTTTATTAGTTAATTTTAGTGTTAAGGTACTTCACTTGACCTCTCTATGTTTTACATGAGAATGCAAGTTAATTAGTTTATATTAGTATTAGATTATAGTGAAGTTAGTCATGTTGTTTTTATTTATTATTTAGTATTATTATCTTTAGTTAGTCGTATTTATATTGTATATTTATTTTTGATGTAATAAATTTGGAGATAAATGTTTGTTGAATGTTAAGTTGTTTGTATAGTATTTTAATGATTGTTTAAGAGATTTAATATTTATATAAGTATAAGATTTATAGTTAATAATAGAAGAGAGTGGAATATTATTAAAGTAAGAAGGTAGAGTGTGAGGTTGAAATGGGATATAAGTTTGATTGTTAAGAGTTAAGATATGTAGTTGATTTGTTTTAATTGTATTTGTCATATTGATTATTTAGTACTATTATCTTATAAACATCGTATTTACTATGTATAGTCAAAACATAAAAGGTAAATGGTATTAAGAAAACTAAAAGTAAAAGCCAAAACTTTTTAAAAAAGACAAAAAAACAGAAGGGGGCCCGTAAAATTAAAATTGATTTGGGTAGAACGTAAATAGATTACGATGAGGGGGTAACCCCAAAGTTCTATATTTCTAATAATTTTCTAAAAACAGTGACATTAGCCTATTAAAGCTACTAATAAGAGGCAAGTGTCACCCCTGTGCTATAAATAAATACTGTTAAAATAAGGTAAATCTTATAAAAAATAAGTGAATTACTAATATAGACGTCTAACAATAAAAAAAAGAATTATGTATGATAAAAAGCCAGGTGGTCCAGGTGGAAAAGCACAAGAAACAGTGCATGACGCGGGAACATTACCTGAAGTAGAAATAGTATTCAACAAGAAGAAGGGTACTATTACAAAAAAAATTCCTAAATTTGCTCCAAGCAAAACATTGAGACCATTAAAACCATCGCACGATGGACCTGACAATAAGCAAGCTATTGAGAAACTAGCAAAAGTTGCTCAAAATCTTGGAAAAAGGGGCGCTGTAGACAAACCAGCCCAAAAAGCAGGAAAAAAAGCAGCTCAAGCAGTTAAAGATATTAAAGGTAAACAAAAAAGAGCTAAAGATGTTTTAAAATCTTGGAATATGTTTGGTGATGATACTCAAGAAGTAAAAAATGACAGCATATTTGTTACTAAACTAAACAAAAACATGCCATTTGACTCATCAGGTGTTAAAATGATGAAAGCTCCAGAAGGAACATCATTTGTCGAGGCAAGTGAAAGATTAACTTACAAAGACGGTAAAATACAAAAGCAATGAATAAGTATAGAAAAGATATGATGCATGAAAGAGAGCTAATCTATGATGCAAAAGGGCAAATACACGAAGCAGACAAAGAGTATAAAGAAGGTGACAAAGGTAAAAAGCAAGAAATGATCCATGATAGAGAGATGATTTACGATGCTAAGACTGATATTCACGAAGAGGACGAAGGATTGCATAGAGAAGAGCACGGGTATGCTGCTTCAGCAAACAAAATACATAGAAGAGGAAAAACAAATAGTTCACGTTACACAGCATAGATAGTATAGCATGGCTATAATATATACTTATCCTAGAAAAAACACACCGGTATTAGAAGATATATTAATAATATCTGATTCGCAAGCCGAGAAGAATGGTGTAAAAACACTTGAAACAAAAACAACGCTAATAGGTGATTTAAAAGATGCTATTGACGTTGTTGACAAGTTAAATGCTATAGAACCTTTAGCAGTAGACAAAAAAACAGGCGATGTAACAGTATCTCTTACTGGTATAACAGGTTTTGGAACTGCTGGTCAAATATTAAAAGTAAACTCAGGAGGAGACGGTCTTATATGGGCTACAGATGCTGGTGGGGATAGCTATGATTTAAGTGCTGGTGATAAAGATGGGACAAAAATACCTTTAAAACTAACATCGGGATCTGGAACTGACGACTCTGTAGTTAATTTAACTGAAGGAACTAACATTACTTTAACTAAAGTAACTGGAGGGATAAAAATAGATTCATTAGGCGGTGCTGGTAAAAATACTATAAAAAACCAAACAGGTCCTACTGGCACACCAACATCATTAGCTGGTGAGTATAATAAATTTAACTTTGTTAATTACGATCCTAACGATTTAAGAGTATTTGCTCAAGAAGATCCTAATGACAGTGATCAAGTAAACGTATTTTTTCCACCACCTGCTTCACCTACGTACCCACCCTATTTTAATCAAAGTGGTGCAGTAGTAGCTGATCCACTTGCTTCTTTCAGAAAGTCACTAATAGTTAGTGATCCTGACGGAACAGCTCCTGGTAACTTTAAAACAGGTGGTTGGGATGATTTAAACGTTCATTCTTCTTATTTATTATCTAACGCAAACACAATACAGTTTAAACCTGGCAACAATGTATATATACTAGGATTTAGTCCAGCTGGAGCACCAAGCTCTACTGGTTGTAAAGTTCAAGTTAAAGTTTTTGACGCTAATGGTTCAACAACATTTAGAGATGAAACCGCTAGTGTTTTAGATCAAAACACTTCATTCTCACAAAACAATATAGATATAACAGTTTCTAACTATGTTGCTATAGTAGATCCATATGGAGCTCCAACTCAATACCAAGCTAAATTAAATATAAAAGTTTACATAAAGGATATACTAACTGCTGCTAGTCTGGTAGGAGGTAGATACTCTGTTCAAATAATTTTTACTCCAGATCAGGTTTTACCAGAACCAGGCACTGGAGATCCAGGTACTCCACGAGCTGCTATAACATATAATTTATCAAGTGTTTTTGCTGATGCAGATCCAACAAGCCCAGACACATCTGCTGTTAGTTTTGTTGATGCAAACATTAAATCAGAAACTAATTCATATTTAAGCGGTGTTAAGTATTTAACATCAGGTTCTAAATTTGGTGTAGAAGCCAGCGATATAAAAGGTATAAATGGAAATACTCAAGGTAAAAATGGTGCTGCTAATAATAACTTGGCATACTCTGCTTTAGCAAATCTAAACACTAATAGTGTTAGTGATAAAGCATGGTCGCCCTCAACTGGAACGGTTACAGGATATAACGATATATGGGATAATACAGGCGTAGGGTATAAGTATAATGATTTTACTATACAAAACTCTGCTTTTACTTATAGAGGTGTCGCTGGTAGTTCTACACTTACAATGTCAGATCCTTGGAATAATAATACCAAAGCTAGTGCTAGTGTTTTAGATGTATTAGTATTAACTCCTGGTAGTAGTAGCTCTAGTGCAGGAGGCGCTGAATATTTTGATAATGAAAGTTTTAGACTTAGTAAAGCTAATTTAACATCCAACTACGTTGCTTGGAATTCTCAAACGGCTTTAACTAACTCAGCATTTGGTACAAAGCCTAGCGCAGCTACTAACACTGATTTTCAAGATGCTTGTCAAATAGTAGACGCATTTAGCAGTACTGGAGCAAAATTAATATCTGCTGATAAATTTTACTTAAGTAATAACACTACAACTACAACTTTTAGTGGATATTTACCTACTCAAACAACAAACTTTAGCTCTTTCAGCAAGCCGAGTGTATATCATAGAAAATTTTCTAGTTCAAATAATAGTATACCAAGTTTCACTTTAACATTTACAGGTTCTAGTTGGGGTTCTGGTAATAGTAATGTTAATGATGCTTTAGATGATCAAAGTATTAAAATATATATAAGAAGAGTTGCTTCAGCATCAGGTGGAAGTTTTGGTCCTAACACTGCAGTTCCTTTAAACTTACACAACTGGAACAGTACTCCTTCAAACCCAAATAAATATTGGAGCCCAAGTGCTTTTACAGATGGAGGCTCTGGTATAGATACTCATAGCGCTACTATTAGAACTTCAACCTCTAGTAGCAACAGTGTTACAGCTACATTTGGCAACTGGCAAACAGATCAAGGTATGTATATAGAAATACAATACCTAAGCAACGATGTAAAAATAAACAGCGTTTTATGCGCCTTTAATTAATTATAAATGGAAGATGTTTTTAAAAATAAAGTGACTTTAAAGGTAAATGTACCGGCTGAGACATGTGATCTAAGTATTAAGGTGAATGATACTGTTGTAAACAACTATCAACTAACCTTTGCTGACCTTAATAAAATAATAGGAATATACAATCAGGCTTTAATAGAAGAATAATGGGTTTTATACAGGATGCAGTTAGTAAATTAACGTTCAAAGTTCAAGCAGCTAATGTAATTGACGCTAATACTACATTTCAGTGGTATGAGTCAAGACTTGAGAACAGTCCTAAGATAACTCCAGATAGAATATTATCTCAATATTCAACTGTAACTTCTAACGCACCTACTAGTGTAGCTAATCTAGTAACATTAACAGCTAGTGGTGGAGCTTTAAATGGTATAGTATCTAATGATTATGAAAACTCAGGGACACCTGTCTATCATAGATTAACCCAAGCTACAAATGGTAATGACACAACATATGTTTCATATACAGATCCAGCTGATAGAGACAGTGATAGAAAGTGGAACTGGATAAATCCTTCTAGTGTACCTGTTAATGGAGTGCCAGTACCTTATTACACTATAGAAATATATTACAAAGTGGACACAACATACACACAACTTCAAGCTACTGATGCTGCGTCTATATCAGGCTTAAAGGAAGTTGGTTGGGTTTGGAACTACGATCAAGGTTTATTGTTGTTGTCTACAGATGCAATAAACTTTTTAAAAGGAAAAAATTCAGGATCTTTTCCAGAACTCTATGTTAGAGGCTGGAGATACATAGGAACAACTGGTGGAGGAACTGGTGGATCTTTAATTGTGCAAAACGAGGGTAAAAGTGATATACCTAACGTTACTAAATTAAAATTCAATGCTGGATTCAATGTATCTACTAGTGCAACTGGAGAAGCAGATGTTAGTGTAATAACATATGAACATACTCAATCATCATCTGCAACAACATGGACAATAACCCATAATTTGGATAAATATCCATCTGTTGAGGTTTTTGATGATAAAGATGAAAGAACTTTTGGAGATGTAGTTTACAGCTCCTCAAATCAGATACAAATAACATTTAGTTCTGCTGTCGCAGGATATGCGTATCTTAATTAATAAACAAATAAATAATAACTAAAAAAATAAAAAATGGCAATTAATTTTTTAAGTGATATAGATTTAAAAGGTAACAAGCTAATTTCTGCGGCAATTAACCCACAGTCTTCAGCACCAGCAACTGCTACCGAAGGTGAATTATATTACAACACAGGTGATGAAAAACTTTATTCTTATGACGGCTCGAATTGGAATGAAGTAGGATCAACAAATACAAATACAACTTATGCTTTAACAGCTGCCTCTAACAATATTACGTTAACTGGCTCTGATAGTGTAACTACTAATGTTGCTTTAGCTGTAGACTCTGGTTCTAACGCTACTTTAACTTCTGCTAGTAACACAGTTACATTAGAGTTAGGAGCTGCTTCGAATTCTAAGTTAGGTTCGTTTTTGTTATATCAAGCTGCTAGTTCAGCTTCAATAACTCCAAGCTCACAGACTGTACCTACAAGTAACGGTGATAGGCTGTATCAAGTATTTATGGACAAGGATAATAAACTTTTTTCTCATATTCCTTGGACTGATAATAACACGCAGAACACATATGTTGCTGGTACTGGTTTAAGTTTATCAAGTTTTACTTTTAGCTTAGATACAGCAACTGCTACAGTAAAAGGTGGTGTTGAATTATTCTCTAACGATGTTCAAACAGTAGCTGCAAATAGTGTTTCAACTACGGCTAGTAGAACTTATGGTATACAATTAAACAGTGCTGGTCAAGCGGTAGTTAACGTTCCGTGGACAGATTCTAGTTCTACTACAGTAGGTGTTAAAACTGACGGTGGTTCTTCTGCTTCAATAGCTAATGGAACACTTGAGTTCTTATCTAGCTCTCCAGGTGGTATTGATATGGTACAAGGTGGTTCTGCAGGTGCAGTTACACTTACTGCTAAGATGGATATAGACAATCTTACAGCAACTACTGTTGATGTTGCAGGCGATGATAAAATTGCTATCTACGACATTAGTCAAAATAAGCTTTTAAGTGCTAATCCAGCAGACTTCCCTTTATCTATATTTGGAACTCCAGATGCTGCTATAGCAATGAACTCTAATAAGATTACTGGTCTTACTGATGGTTCTGCTCTTCAAGATGCTGTAACTGTTAACCAACTTAATACTGCTGTAACAGGATTACTAGATTTTAAAGGTGGTTTAAATGCTACAACAGGTAATGATTCAAATGGTGATTCAATTACAGTTCCAGATTTTGACTGTAAAAAAGGAGATATGTATGTTGTTACAACTGCAGGTACTCTTTTAGGCAATAAATTAGAAGTTGGTGATAGTGTTTACTTTGTAGCCGATGTTGCTACAAACGCTGGTACTTCTGCTTCAGATTTAGCTTTTGCTAATAACCAATTAGATGTTGCAACTGCTGCGGCTAATTTAGGTTCTGCGGTAATTGGTATATCTGCTTATGATAATGTTGATTTTGCAGTTACTAACGGTTTTGTAGAACTTAAAAATCAAGGAATAACTGCTGCCACTTATGGTGATGATACATCAACTGGAAGACAGGCTGTACAAGTTGCTATGGCTGCAACTGGTGTTGCTACATCTATATCTGAGTCTGCAATTACTTGGGTTGGTACTGGTACAAAATCTAGTGCAGATCTACAGTTTACTCACAGTTTAAATACTTCGGATTATCATGCACAACTTTATTATATTAAAGGTGGAGCTAATTATCCAGTAATGGCTGAATTAAACACTGCTTCTGCTAATAGAATAGATGCTAAATTTGGTATTGATTCTCAAGCAGTGGCTGCTGATTATGAATTAAGAGTTTCAGTTATACTGTAATGGCTATTAATTTTGTAAGCAAAATAAATGTAACAGGTGGTGGCGCCGATATAGATGGCGCCACTACAGTTACTAATGGCGCCTTGAAAATAGGTAGTGTAACCGAATCTGCAACAAATGGCGCTATATATGCCGCTAATGATGTTGTTGCTTTTGCTACTTCAGATGAGCGTTTAAAAAAATACCCTAAAAATATACCAAATGCTTTAGATAAAGTAAACCAAATAAACGGAGTTAATTTTATATGGAGAAAAGCAAGTGATGACATAAAAGAAAATGTACATTCATTTGAAGGGAGAGATGTTGGGGTTATTGCTCAAGAAGTTGAAAAAGTATTACCAGAGGTAGTAACAACAAGAGACACTGGATATAAAGCCGTTAAATATGAAAAAATTGTGCCTTTACTAATTGAGGCAATTAAAGAATTAAAAGTAGAAATAGACGAACTTAAAAAATCTAAGTAATGCCGTTACCAGAATCAGGTAGAATAACCATAGGAGATATATGTGAAGAATTTGGAGTATCTACCGAAGAAGCGGTAGAGCTTTCTAAAGACTTAGGCTCTTATATAGGTAAATCGTCAAGTCAAAGAATAACGCTAGCTGACTTTTATGGAGCTGCGTCTACTAATCCTTCTGTTCAAACTAGTTCTGCTACAAGTGTAGCTCAAACAAGTATGACTATAAATGCTAATGTTACAGCTCAAGGCAGTGCGCCAGTAACTTCTAGAGGATTTTGGTTTGGTACTGCTAGTACTTACAACGGAGCAGGAAATACTCAAATTACTGTTGGATCTGGAACAGGTACATATTCTAGTGCTAGAACTGGTTTAACAGCTGGTACTACATATTATATTTTTGCTTTTGCAACAAATAATCAAGGTACAACTGTAACAGCTGGAGTATCTCAAGCTACTCAATCAGCAGCAGAAACAAAAGGTTCTATTTATAGAGATGGTACTAATGTTATGACTAGTATAGCTAATAGAATAATAATGAAATCTACTGATGAGTCAACAAGTGATTTAAGATTAGGTTATAATACTAATTTTACACTTAATTTTTGGTTAAAAGTTGGTTGGACAGCTAATTTATCTCCGTCTCAAGGAACATATCAATTTCTCTGGGGAGTATCTGCTAATGCAATTCAATCTCCCTATGCTTCTAATGTTTATAACCAAAATGTTAGATTATTTTTTAGAGAAGATTATAATAGGCTGTATTTTGGGTTTTTAGGTAACAATCTTAAATATGCTCAAAACTATTGGCAAATGAATAACTCTAATGAGGAATCAAGTATGGCTCAAGCAACAGGTTTAGGAAATACGTTTTGGTCAAACACTAACGATGGTAATGTAAATGATAATGGTTATTGTATGATAACAATAACATTTAATGGTACTGTTAGCCCATCTAATTGTAAATTATACTGGAATGGAGTTGACTGTGGTAGTCCAGCATTTTCAGGCACAAATGGACAAACTAGTGGTGGAAATGTTAATGCTGGTTTTAATACAACTGATGCTAGACTTATGACTATATTAGGTGCTCCTTATTCTCAAAATAATTCTTTTGGAGGAACTGGAGACTTAAAAGGAGGTTACTTGGGAGGTAATGGAGATACTTACATGGACGAATACAGTCTATGGGATAGTGCTTTAGATTCAGAAGAAGTAGAAAGTTTATACAATGAGGGTGTTGGAGGTACTATATCTAAAACCTCACAACCTGCAGGCTTAATAACATATTACTCCTTTGATTCAAACTCTCAAGACACTACAAACAACACTGTATTACCAGTATGGCCAAACCCTAGTACAAACAATAATAAAGGTAAGTTTGAAATAGATGGTTCATCTGGATTTGGATCTGGTAGTAACACAATAGACGGTTAAAATGGAATATTATTACGTAATACCAATGAATGAGTTTTGGAAGCTAGATTCTAGTATAATTAAATTTATTCATCAAAAGCTACCATCAAAAGACTATATACTAGTAAGAGTAACATCTGAACTCGCTGTGTATGATGAACAGTTTAGCACTATAGATGAATTTAACGACTGGGCAATTGAAAATGATTTTGATCAAGCTGACACTGTAAATGCAATTACAATTACATATGTTCCTGATTTAGATAACCCTACACTAGAATAAACTTTTTAACTACAAATGTAGAAAACCGAACTATCAAGTGATAGTATATAATAACCAACGTTTAACTTAAAACCAAATACAATGACGTTTTTATATACCCGCACTAACACGTGGTCTAGTGCACCACAACCAAATGAAGAAACCATTAAGCTATGGGAGCATATCTCACAGAAGAAAAACTGGAGAATAGTTCAATTACCTAATGGATTTTTACAAACCGAATACAAACATATAGATTCAGATGAATGGATCGATGTTACCAGAAGAGAAACAATAGCAGGTGCAGAAGCTGCAATAGATAGTTCTATTGAGCACTACACTAAAAAGCTAGAGTTTACCAAAGGACCTAAAGTAGTAAAAACCTTTAAGTAAAGTATTCAAAAACAAATCATATTAAATTAAATTAAATGCAAGAATTAAAGTTAGTTAAAAACCTGGCTTTTGGCGATACTGCTAGAAGTCAGGTATTAACTGGGGTTGAGAAACTTACTAATGCAGTAGGATCAACTCTAGGAGCAAGTGGTAAATGTGTTATATTAGAAGATAGCAATGGCAAGCCGCAGATAACAAAAGATGGAGTAACGGTAGCTAATTCAATTACGTTACAAAATCCATTAGAAAATATTGGAGCTACGTTAATTAAACAAGCTGCACAACGTACTGTTTCAGATGCTGGTGACGGTACAACTACAGCAACAGTATTAGCAAAGGCTATTCTAGATCAAGCAACAGAGCACTCACTACTTGACGATACAAGAACAATGAAACAAGGTATTGAAAGTGCAGTAGATAAAGTTGTTAAGTATCTAAATAAGAAAAGTAAAAAGATAACTGGAAAGAAAATATACCAAGTAGCTACTATATCATCTAATAATGATAAACAGCTAGGTAAGGTTATAGGAGAAGCATTCAGATTAGTGGACGAGACTGGTATTGTTATGATGGAAACAAACGAGCAACCAGAAACAGTCGTTGAGTTAATAGAGGGTGTTCAATATAACCAAGCGTTAAAGAACAACCACTTTATCACCAACATAGAAAAAGGAACGGCTGAATTAGATAATCCGCTCGTGCTCATTGTAGAGTCACAAATAACCAACATAAGGAAAATTCAGTCAATCCTTGAATATATTATAAAAAATGGTAAGAGTCTTCTTATCATTGCAGATGTTGACCCACAGGTAGTTTCCGCGTTGTCTATGAATAAGAAGAAGGGTAATATAAAAGTCAACATCATAGATGCGCCAATATTTGGAATCAGCAAAAAAGACGTATTATCCGATCTATGTGCTGTTACTGGCGCTACACTTATTAATGAAGATCTAGGTGATGATATGGATATTATACAACCTGACTTATTAGGCACATGTATAAAGTCTATAACTAATAATGAAGAAACTATATTACAAGTTGATCTTTCTGAAAATGAAAAAGTAAAAGAAACTATTAATTCTTTAGAAAATCAAATAAAAGAAACTAAAAACCCAAATCTTATTTTAAGGTTAGAAACTAGATTGGCTAGATTAAAAGCTAAAGTCGCTACAGTTAAAGTTGGGGCTAACTCTGAAATAGAGTTAAAAGAGAAGAGAGATAGAGTAGAAGACGCTATTTGTGCTACAAAAGCTGCAATTAAAGAAGGTATATTACCAGGTGGTGGTGTTGCTTTATTAAATGCTAGTTTCAACTTGAAACCAACTTGTATAGGTGAAGAAGTTTTATATCAAGCAATAAGAAAACCTTACGAGTTAATATTAAAAAATGCTGGTGTAGAAAAGTTAGAAAAATTTGATGATGGTAAAGGAATAGATGTTATTACTGGTCTACCTGTCGATATGATAAAAGCCGGTATTATAGATCCTTTGTTGGTTACTAAAAGCGCTTTAAAAAATGCAGCTTCAGTGGCTACGACAATATTATCAACTGACTGTGTCGTAAGTAATATTAGAGCATGAAAGCGGTAGGTAAGTATATAGTTATAGATCCTATCAAAGAAGTTGATACGACTACAAAAGGAGGTTTAATCTTAGCTGAAAAGCAAAGAGAAGATATAAGATACAGAAGAGCTAAGGTTATAGAAACTGGCTCTGAAGTTAAAGTACTAAAAAAAGGCGATGAAATATATTACGACAGAAACGCTGGATTTGGTATTGAAATAAACAAAGATAATTATAAGGTAATTAAAGAGATTGATGTTGTTATTATATTATGAGAAAACTAACATCTTCAGATTTAAAAGAACTTAAATTATTAAAGCATTACAGAATAATACGTAAATGGGCTTGCAAAACATGTGATATTAAAGATGCAGACCTTGAGTTATTAATCTACTTAGATGCTTTAGACATGTTTACTAAAGATGATTTTAAAAAAGGTACATATTCTTATAGTTGGGACAATAGGCGCTGGAACAGATTATTGAAACAAGGGTGGATTACAGTGTGGAGAAATAGAAATCGCACTACCCAAAAATATCATATATATAAAGTATCCATAAAGTGCAAACAACTAATAAGCAGAATGTATCGTATAATGCTAGGCGAAGAAGATATGCCTACTAAAAAATTAGATAAAAACAATAGATATATTTACAAAGTAACTGCAAAAGCAGTTACATTTGTAAATAAAGATAAAACAAGATAATATGCCAATAGATAGTTCTCAAGAAGATATTTTTAGCGCCATGTCAGGTGGAGACGCTGCAGAAGGTGCTAACCCAGATCCAACGGGTAGTTTAGCTACGTTTACTCCAACACCAATACAAGGTGTTGCTCAAACATCTGTAGGTGGTAATGTCGGTGGTGTCGTTGGTATGGCTCCTCCAAGTGATCAGTATGAAACAATGATACCTGATCCTATAGATAGAGTAGAAGAAGATACTGAAGACTTTGAAAAAGCTGATGAAGAAGGTTTTACTGATGCAGACGGTAAGTTTTTTGAGGCGGGTAAAAAAGCTGCTAGAAAACAAAAGAAAGCAACAAGAAAACAGGATAAAATTGCTAGAAAAGAACTCAAAGGAGAACTAGGTGGTAAAGAAGGTCGAAAAGCAAAAAGAGTAATGCGTAAGCAAAGAAAAGCAGAAAGAAAAGCTGCTTGGAAAACCTATAAAGGTAATAAAAAAATGGATGACGCTGAATTAGCAGAATCATATATGGATGCATATTATTAACATTTAAAAAAAAAAATTATGCCAAGTTACGGAAAAAAACAAGCACCAGCAGGTGTAGATAAAAGCCCTATGATGGTTCCTCCAGGAGTCAGAAAAATGGTTTCTAGAAACGGTTTAGTCGCTAGTACATTAGAAATCAAAAACTGTGGTACCAAGGGTAACCCAGCTTTATTAGCGCAAAAATAATGGGTTTAGAAGATTTAAAATTATATTGCCTTAACATAACTTCAGCTACTGTAGTTAGTTTAGGATGGCTAGAGCCTGTATTGTCTATACTATTGTTATTAACTACTTTAGGTTATACTGCTCACAAGTGGTATTTATTAAAAGGTAAAAAATGAGAAGCATAAACGAAATTATTATACATTGCTCTGCTACAAGAGAAGGTCAAGACATATCAGTTGATACTATAAAAAAGTGGCACGTTGAAGGTCGTGGATGGTCAGACATAGGCTATCATTTCTACATTGACATTAATGGTAAGATATGGAAAGGAAGAGATATAGATAGATCAGGGGCTCACACAAAGGGGCACAATAAAAATTCTATAGGGGTTTGTTATTGCGGAGGCGTCGAGGCTGATGGTAAGACACCGAAAGATACAAGAACACCAAAACAAAAAGAAAGCTTGTTACATGTCCTTAAAACGCTAATGGCGATGTTTCCGCTTTCTACTATTTATTCACACAATGAATTTGCTAATAAAGCTTGTCCAAGCTTTGATGCGACAGAAGAATATAAACATTTATAATAAATTATCATGCCAGACAAAACAAAGAAAAAAAGAGAAGTTAAAAAAACTAAAACTTCAGATGCATCTACTAAAAATGTATTTAAAAAAGGAGATAAATATGCTTCTAAACAAACTAAAAAAACAAAGCAAAAAGGTCCTAAATCTGCAAAAGAAGCAAGACTTGGTGTTGTTAAGAAAAAAACAAAGCAAACTGCTAAAATGAGTGGTAAAACAGGTGCTAGTGAAGGTGGAAAATATAAGTCTAAAACAAAGTTTGTAAAAGACGGTAAAAAAGCAACAACTAAAGTAGTAGAAAAAAAGAAAAAAGGAGTAAAAACCAGAAAAGAAGTTGTTAAAAGCAAAGGATCTAGATCTGTAAAGAAAAGTAAAACAAAATACTAAAATGAAATCTAAAGGATTAGGAGATTCGATAGAAAAATTTACTAGAGCTACAGGTATAAAAAAATTAGTTGATACTATACCTGGTGGTTGTGGATGTATTAATAGTAAAGACTGGTTCAATAAAAATTTTCCTTATAAAAAATAAAGTTATGGCAACAAAAAGAAAAGAAAAGAAAAAAGAACGTCCTTGCGGAGAAGGCTATAGAAGAGTAGAGATAGACCCAAATGAAGAAGATAGTTCTTACGGAGAAAACCCCTCGAAAAAGAAAAAATCTAAAAATCCTGGTGAAAAAAAGTTTAAGTGCATTAAAATACGTAAGCCAGGGATAAAGAAAGAAGATAAAGATAAAATTAAAACTGACCCAAAAACTGATCCTTTAGACAAGGAAAAAGGATAAAAATAAAGTTATGGCTAAAGAAGAGTTTCCAGAAATAGATAAAAAAAATGAAGGCAAGTTTACAGCCTGGGTAGAGAAAAATATGCCTGGTGTTGACAACTGTAAAGCCGCAAATAAAGTAATGAGATCAAAGAAAAAGTATTCTTCAGATGTAGTTAAAATGGCTAATTATGCTAAAAACTTTGGTTGTAAAAATAAAAAGTAAAAGTTATGGCATATAAATTAGGTAGTAATAGCAACTCAGGAGCTTACGATAGCATGCAGAAAACTGGTTTAGTAGCTGGAGATCAAAGTATATTTAATGATGGAGAGCCTAAGGAAAAAGTAAAAGTAAAAGTCAATAAAAAGACTGGGAAGAAAACGATCAAGAAGAGAACAGTATTGGCAGACGGAACAAAGAAGAAATCTAAAGAAGTTCAAGGACCTACTACTTACAAGGTAACTGAAGCTGCTGAAATATCAGCTAACGTAGGTGCAGAGGTTAAGCCTACCATAGGTTACTTTGGTCCTAAGGTAGATTTTAAACCACCTTCAGTTGAAAAGCCAAGTTCTGAAGAAGGTAGTGATAAACCTTTCGTTAAGCCGTTAAGATCAAGAAAAGAAGCTTTTGAAAATAGAGGAGAGCAGTTTAAAGATATGGATTTTCCTCAATATAATGAATATATTAATAAATGGAACAAAGAAAATCCACCTAAAAATAATCCGGGCAAGAAAAATGATGGTGATATTGGTACTATACCAGGGAGAAGAGCTGTAAGACTAGATTATAACTCTGGTGGAAATCTAAGCATTAAAGGTGTTAAAACTATAACACCTAGCACTTATAGTTCTTATGAGGAAAAAATAAAACGTCCTAAAGATGATAATCCACCACCTTCAAATCCACCAGGCGGAGGCAACCCTCCTGGCGATGGTCTATGTACTAAGGATAATCCAGATGCGTGTACTGGCTCTTTTGAAAATGATGGCCCTCCAGGAAGCATGATAAATAAAATGTTTGCAAAGGGTGACAAAAAGAAATTAGCTGAAAAAAATGCTGAAAAAGATGCTAAGAATAGAAGATCTGCTATTGATAAAACAGTAAAATCTAATTCTAAAGATTATAGAAAAGAGCAATTAGCTAAAGTTAGGCAAGGCAATAAAGATTTTGCTAAAGAAATGGGAGCTGAAACAAGAGCTGAAAGAAAACAATTAAAGTCTTATCAAAAAGACAAACTTAGACAAACTAAAATAGGTTTGAGTGATAGAAGGAAAGCTGCTGAAAGTAGAAAAAATAAAAATGCTAGACAAAGGTTTAGACAGGCTGAAAATACAAGTGGTAGGGTTTCAAAAGGTAAACAAATTGGAGCTAAAATTACAACTAGCTTGTTAGGAAAAAGAAAGCAACAACAAAGAGCTACAGCTGGAAAATCTACTGCTGCTTCAAAAAATAGAGATTTTCTAAAAAACAAGCTAAGTAATGTCTAAAAAAACATTTAAAGAAACTAAAATAGGAGCTTTTTTAGCTGCTAAAGCACCTAAGGTATTAGATGCAATAGGCGACGTATTGCCTAATCAAGGAACACTAGGTGTTGTAAAAAATATTATATCAAGTGATAATAAGATTAAGGCGGTTGACAAAGAGCAAGCTATGATGCTTATAAGTCAAGACATGCAAGAGTTAAAAGAGGTATCTAGTAGGTGGAGAGCTGATATGAAGTCAGACTCTTGGCTTAGTAAAAATACAAGACCTTTAGCTTTAGTATTTTTAACAGTATCATCAATATTCATGATGGCTGTAGATTCATTTCATTTACAATTTGACGTAGATGAGTCATGGATAAACTTATTAAAAACATTACTGGTAACAGTTTACGTAGCATACTTCGGAAGTCGTGGTGCTGAAAAAATAACAAAAATAAATAAATAAAAATGGCTGGATCAATAGAAATAGATATTGCTGGATTAGAAGGTAACATGGCAGCTGAGCCAAGACGATTTGCACACTCTGCTAATATTATAACAATAGCAAGTGGAACTGGTAAAAACGACGTAGCTCAAGATGTGCTACCTGCACCTGCAGCTGATGAAGTTGCTGTGTTAAGAAGAGGAGCTTGCTTATATGTAGGCAGTACTGGTAATGTTAAAGTACTACTAGAAGGGGATAGCGCTGCTGTTAAATTTGTAGGTGTACCTGCTGGTACTTTTATGCCTATACTTGTTAAAAAGATATACGGTAAAGACGGTACTAGTGGAACTACTGCTGCAGATATAATAGCATATTATTAAAACAAAAACAAAAACAAACAATTAAATTAAATAAAATAAAATAAAATGGCAAAAGCAAAAAAAATAACTAAAAAAGAATTAGAAAGTTTAGTTGAACCACACCAAAAGTTAAATAACTTAATAACTAGTATTGGATCTTTAGAATCTAAAAAGCACGCTTTACTTCATGAAGTTGGTATGCTAAATGAAGGTTTAGAAGAACAAAAAACAAAGCTAGAAAAGAAATACGGATCAGTTAACATTAACTTAGAAACTGGTGAGGTAACACCAATAGAAACTTTAGAAGCAGTAAAGTAATGTCTAAAATAATCAGAAAAATAAGTATTGGTTCTGATTACAAGAATGATGCTATGCACTATTCTACTGGTCAAGAAGTTTATGGTGGACATACTATAACTGACATATTGTTTGATGATAAAGATAGTTCTTATAATATCTTTATAAGTAAAAACAATGAAGTATTGCCTTGGAAAAAATTCAATGGCAATATGGCTGTCTCTGTAGAGTACGACTTAAATTATTAATGAGATCTTTATATAATTTTATTGTTAAACCTTTTAATGAAAGGTATGACAATATAAGAAAAGTAGATGATAAAACTCTTATCATTAATACTAATATTGAAGATCATAGATTTGTCAGTAAAAAAGCGGTTGTTGTTTCTACACCTGCCGCTTTTGACACTGGCGTAAGACCTAAAGACGTAGTTTATATACATCATAATGTATTTAGAAGATGGTATGATCAAAAAGGAAAAGAGCGTAATAGTGCTACTTTTTTTAAAGATAATCTATACTTCTGTTCGCCAAGTCAAATATATTTATATAATGACAAAAGCCATTTAGATTACTGCTTTGTAAAGCCAATTTTAAATAAAGACATTTTAATAAACAATAAGGAGCAAGTTAATACTGGAATACTAAAATATTCAAATAGCTCTTTAGAAGCCATAGGAATAAAACCTGGGGCACTTATAACGTTCACGCCAAATTCAGAGTTTGAATTTATAATAGGTAATGAACGTTTGTATTGTATGAAATCTAATGATATAGCTTTAACTCATGAATATCAAGGAAACGAAAAAGAATATAATCCAAGCTGGGCAATTAGCAGTTAAGGAATTAATTAAAGTAGCTAAAGAACCTATAGTAGATACTGGTGAAGATGTTACAGCTGACAGGTTAAAAAACGCTGCTGCTACAAAAAAGTTAGCTATATTTGATGCTTTTGAAATATTAAACAGGATAGAGGAAGAAAAGAACTTATTAGAAGGCAAACCTAAAGAAGAAAAAAAAGAAAGAGTATTTAAGTTTGCAGAAGGGAGAAGTAAGTGAGTTACGAGCAAATGCTTTGGAAAGAAATTAAGGACGTTGTAAATCCTAAGATACTAGCTAAAAACAATAGATTTAAAAAATGGGAGTATGGCTATAACTCTGATTATGATTTTATAGTAATAAGTAAAACAGGTAAAATTGGACAAATCATTGAAATACAAAATCTCAGGATTGCTTTACCAGCAGCAGATGAACCGTTTAAACGAAGCAAAGAAAAAGCGGAACAATACTGGGAAAAAGCCGAATATCCAAAAGAGTTAAGTAGGATTAAAAGTAGGTTTGACTGGGAGGAATATCCAGCTGAATTTAAAGAAAAGTGGTACGATTATATTGATAATGAATTTACTAGACGAGAACAAGGATTTCACTTTTATAACAATGGTGTTGCTACTTACATTACTGGCACTCATTACATGTACCTGCAATGGTCAAAAATTGACGTTGGAGCACCTGACTATAGAGAGTCAAATAGACTATTCTACATATTTTGGGAAGCTTGCAAAGCCGACACAAGATGTTACGGAATGTGTTACCTTAAAAACAGACGATCTGGATTCTCTTTTATGTCAAGCTCAGAACTTGTCAACCAAGCTACAATATCTTCCGATGCTAGATTCGGAATACTTTCCAAGTCTGGTGCAGATGCCAAAAAAATGTTCACGGATAAAGTTGTACCCATATCAGTTAACTACCCATTCTTCTTTAAACCTATTCAAGATGGTATGGACCGGCCGAAGACTGAACTGGCTTATAGAGTTCCAGCATCGAAACTTACTAGAAGAAAGCTTGAGTCGAATGAACAACTTAGAGAACTAGAAGGACTAGACACAACTATTGACTGGAAGAACACGGGTGACAACTCTTATGATGGTGAAAAGCTAAAGTTACTAGCTCATGATGAAAGTGGTAAGTGGGAAAGACCTGATAATATATTAAATAATTGGAGGGTTACAAAAACTACATTGAGGCTGGGATCTAAAATCGTAGGTAAATGTATGATGGGCTCAACATCAAATGCTTTAGATAAAGGTGGAGACAACTTCAAAAAATTATACTACAATTCTGACGTTACTAAAAGAAATAGAAACGGACAAACGTCTTCTGGACTCTATAGCTTGTTCATACCTATGGAGTGGAACTACGAAGGATTCATCGATACTTATGGACTACCTGTCTTCATTAGAGGTAAAAATACAATCAAAGGAGTTGATGGTTTTGAAATTACAACAGGAGTTATCGAACATTGGGAAAACGAAGTTGATGGATTAAAAAGCGATCAAGATAGTTTAAATGAATATTATAGACAATTTCCAAGATCTGAAGCTCATGCTTTTAGAGATGAAGCTAAAGATAGCTTATTTAATCTTGTAAAAATTTATGAGCAAATAGATTATAATCAAGAAATGAATTTAAACAAAGTTGTTAGTTGTGGTAATTTTCAATGGATTAATGGAGTAAAAGATACTCAAGTTGAATTTAACCCAAACAATCAAGGTAGATTTAATATAACTTGGATTCCTGATAAAAACCTACAAAACAACGTAATATTAAAAAATGGAACTAAACACCCAGGTAACGAGCATATTGGAGCTTTCGGCTGTGACTCTTACGATATTAGCGGTACTGTTGATGGTCGCGGCTCTAAAGGAGCACTACATGGATTAACAAAGTTTTCAATGGAAGACTCACCGCCTAATCATTTCTTTTTAGAATATATATCAAGACCACAAACAGCGGAAATATTTTTTGAAGACGTGCTAATGGCTTGCGTATTTTATGGCATGCCAATACTTTGTGAAAATAACAAACCTAGGTTATTATATTATTTTAAAAGAAGAGGTTATAGAGGTTTTTCAATAAATAGACCTGATAAAGTTTGGAATAAATTATCTACAACTGAAAAGGAAATAGGTGGAATACCTAACTCAAGTGAAGATGTTAAACAAGCTCACGCTGCCGCGATAGAAGCTTATATAGAAGATAAAGTCGGTAGATTAGAAACAGGATTTGGAGATGTATATTTTCAAAAAACATTAGAAGACTGGGCTATATTTAACATAAACAACAGAACTAAACATGATGCTTCTATAAGTTCTGGTTTAGCTATAATGGCTTGTAATAAAAATAAGTACAGACCTGTACCATTTAAAAGAAGTAATGATATGAAATTAAATTTTAAAACTTACGATAACTCTGGTACATTATCAAAAATAAATAAATAAATGCAGATTTACACTAATAGTAATAGTACTTTTCCGGATCAAGTAGTTCCAGCCGCAGAGAAAGCTACTCAAGAATATGGGTTAGCAGTAGGTAGAGCTATAGAGGGTGAATGGTTTAGAAATTTTAGAGGAACTGGATACAAGTTTCAAACTAATTATACCTGGTTTCATACTTTGAAGCTATACGCTAGAGGTGAGCAACCTGTGCAGAAATATAAAGATGAGTTAGCAATCAATGGAGATTTATCTTATTTAAATTTAGACTGGAAACCAGTTCCTATTATATCCAAGTTTGTTGATATAGTGGTTAATGGTATGTCACAGAGGAATTACGAAGTAAAAACAATGGCTCAAGATCCTGAGTCACTTCAAAAAAGAACTGATTACGCTCAAAGAATAATACAAGATATAGAGCAAAAAGAATACATAGCAGCTGTACAAGAAACATTTGGTGTAAATATATCTTTGAGTCAAACAGGTGATAACACGCCTGAAACACTTGATGAGCTTCCTGCTCACATGCAATTAAATTACAAGCAATCTATAGAAACAGCTCAAGAAGAATTAATAGATTATGTTTTAGATAAAAACAAATACGATTTAATTAGAAAAAGATTAAATTATGATTTAACAGTATTAGGTATATCTTGTGTAAAAACATGTTTTGATTTATCTCAAGGTATTACAGTTGATTATGTAGACCCAGCTTCGATAGTATATTCTTACACTGACGATCCTAATTTTCAAGATTTATGGTATGTTGGGGAAGTTAGAAATTTAACAATACCAGAAGTTAAAAAGAAGTTTCCAAATTTAACACCTGAAGAGGTTTCTACATTAGAAAAATATCAAGGTCATCAAGAGTATCTTAGAGACTGGAATGGTAGATACGATGATAACACAGTTCAGGTATTATTTTTTGAATACAAAACTTTTACAGATCAAGTATTTAAAATAAAAGAAGGTCCTAACGGGTTAGAAAAAGCTTTAGAAAAACAAGACACTTTTTTAGCTCCTGAAGATTCTAAGGGATTTTCTAGAGTATCTAGAACAATAGAAGTGTTATACAGTGGTGCTAAAGTACTAGGACACCCAATGATGATGCAGTGGGGTATGGCTCAAAATATGACAAGACCTGAGTCAGATTCTACAAAAGTAAACATGAGTTACAATATAGTTGCTCCAAGAATGTACAAAGGTAAAATAGAATCACTAGTGTCGCGTATAACAGGTTTTGCTGACATGATTCAAATAACACATTTAAAATTACAACAGGTAATGTCTAGGATGGTTCCTGACGGTGTTTATTTAGATATGGATGGTTTAGCAGAAGTAGATCTTGGTAATGGAACTAACTACAACCCAGCGGAAGCATTGAACATGTATTTTCAAACAGGTTCTATAGTAGGTAGATCAATGACTCAAGATGGTATGGGTAATCCAGGTAAAGTACCTATACAAGAATTACAGTCGAGCTCAGGCGGTGCTAAAATACAAAGCTTAATACAAACTTACCAATATTATTTACAACTTATAAGAGATGTAACCGGACTTAATGAAGCAAGAGATGGATCTATGCCTAATGCTGACTCATTAGTAGGTTTACAAAAATTAGCTGCTGCTAACTCAAATGTAGCTACAAGACATATAATGCAAGGCGGATTATATTTAACATTGAGAACTTGTGAAAACATATCTTTGAGAGTTAATGATGCTTTACAGTTTCCAATAACTAAAATGGCTTTACAACAAAGTATTAGTATGTACAATGTAGCAACTCTAATAGAAACTCAAAATACTCAATTAAGAGATTTTGGTATATTTATAGAGCTAGAACCAGATGAGGAAGATAAAGTTCAGTTAGAACAAAACATTCAAGTTTCTTTGCAAACTCAATCTATAGACTTAGAAGACGCAATAGATATAAGACAGATAAACAACTTAAAGTTAGCTAACGAATTACTTAAAAAACGTAGAAAGCAAAAGCAGAAGAAAGATCAGCAAATGCAACAAGCTAACATAGATGCACAAGCACAAGCAAATGCTCAAACAACTGAAGCAGCCGCAATGGCAGAAGTTCAAAAACAACAAGCTTTAGCAGAGACACAAATACAAATAGAACAAGGCAAGTCTCAGTTTGAAATACAAAGGATGCAAATGGAAGCTCAAATTAAAAAGCAGTTAATGGCTGAAGAGTTTAATTATAATATGCAATTAAGTAGAGCTCAGGCAAGTAATAAATCTGCTAAGGAAAAAGAAATTGAAGATAGAAAAGACAACAGAACTAAGCTTCAAGCAACTCAACAAAGTGAGATGATCTCACAGAGGAAAAATGACGGTACTCCAATAAACTTTGAATCATCTGGTAATGATAATTTAGGTGGTTTTGGATTAGAAGAATTTGGGCCTCAATAATTTTATATTAACTATTATATTATATTATGTCAAAAGAAAAATCAGAAATAAAGGAGGCTCCTGACGGAACTCTAGAACAAGGTGAATTTAAGGTAAAAAAGAAACCTAAAAAATTAACACAACAAGAAGAAACAACTAAAGTTGATTTAACAAAAAAAGAGGAAGATGGCAATACAGAGCCAAGCACAGTGGACGTATCTACAGAAGAACCTACCGGAAGTATTCAAGAAGTTGAAGTACCCGAACCAGAGGTTCAGCAAACTGAAGAAAAGATCGAAGAAAAAGTAGAAGAACAAGAAGAAGTTACTGTAATAAATGAAGAACCAAAAGAAGAAGTTCCTCAAGAAAAACCTGTTGAAAACACAACGCCTAAAATAACAGTACCTAAAAATATAGAAAAGCTTTTAAGCTTTATGGAAGATACTGGTGGTACTTTAGATGACTATGTTAATTTAAATAAAGACTACTCTAAGTATGATAACGAAGAAATACTAATAGAGTATTATAAAAAGACTAAACCTCACTTAGATTCTGAAGAAGTTGGATTCTTAATAGAAGACAATTTTGCTTGGGATGATGACGAGGACTCAGAGCGAGATGTAAGAAAGAAAAAACTTGCTTTGAAAGAAGAAATTGCTGAAGCTTATAATTTTTTAGAAAGTTCTAAGAGTAAATATTACGACGAGATCAAGTTGAGACCGGGCGCTACTCAAGAACAGAAAAAAGCTATAGACTTCTTCAATAGATATAACAACGAACAAACAGCACAAAAAGAAAGATACAGTAGGTTTACTAAAGGTACTGAAGATTTTTTCAAAAAAGATAATTTCAAAGGTTTTGATTTTGATCTTGGAGAAAAAAAGTTTAAGTATAATCTTAGTAATTCCGAAAGTGTGGCTCAAGATCAAGCTGATCTCGGTAATTTTGTTAAGAAGTTCTTAGATAAAAACGGAGAAATAACTGATTATAAGAAGTACCACAAAGCTCTTTACGCTGCCAATAACACTGACAAGCTTATAAATCATTTTTACGAACAAGGTAAAGCTGATGCTGTTAAGGAAATGTCTGCTAAATCTAAAAATATAACTTTAGATGAAAGACCAACTAACAATGGTAATGTTTTTGTTAATGGTATAAAAGTAAGAGCAATAAGTGGTGTTGATAGTTCTAAGTTAAAAATTAAAACAAAAAATAAAACTTAAAACAAAAAATCATGGGATTTAAAACTGGTGGGGCTTTCCCCGCGTCGATTACGCCAATGCCTCAAAAGATTGCGCAACCGACAAATTATATAAACTTCCAAAACGATGCAGGAACTGGTAGTGGTGCTGGTAAAGCTGAATTTACTCAGTGGTTACAACAGTATCTACCTGAATTATACGAATCGGAAGTAGAAAGATACGGAAACAGAACTTTATCTGGTTTCTTGAGAATGGTAGGAGCTGAAATGCCAATGACTTCTGATCAAGTTATTTGGGTTGAGCAAAATAGATTACACATCGCTTATGATGAAGTAACTAATGATCAATCAAATAAATTAACTCTCTCGTCTGGCGAAAACAACGCTGTAAGAGCTAATCAAACTATTGTTGTTTCTGATGGATTTAATACATTAAAATGTTTAGTTAAGTCTTCATCTGGTCAAGACATTATTGCTTTACCATATACTGCAGCTGATTTATCTGGATTAGGTACAAAGGTTAAGTTATTTGTTTATGGTTCTGAATTTGCTAAAGGTACTAACGGAATGGTTGGTTCAATTAGCCCAGTTCCTCAAACTTACCAAAATTCACCAATTATCATGAAAGATAAATTTGAAGTATCAGGTTCTGATGCTGCTCAAATTGGTTGGATTGAAATAGCTACTGAAGATGGTTCTAATGGGTACTTATGGTACTTAAAAGCTGAGTCTGAAACTAGATTAAGATTTGAAGATTATCTTGAAATGATGTCTGTTGAAGGTGAGCTTGCTGCTGCAAGTTCTGCTGCTCTTGATGACATGGGTGCAACTGGAGGTTTTACAGCTGCTGTTAAGCCAAAAGGTACTCAAGGTTTATTTGCTGCTATCGAAGATAGAGGTAATGTATGGAACAATTTTGCTGGTGCTGCTGCTCCTGGAGCTGGTGCATTAGGTGATTTTGATGCTATCCTTAAGCAATTAGACAAGCAAGGAGCTATTGAAGAAAACATGTTATTCTTAAACAGAGCTACTGCTCTTGATTTTGATGATATGATTGCTGCTCAAGCTGGTGGAGGTTATGCTTCTACTCAAGCTGCTTCTTACGGTTTATTTGATAATGAAGCTGAAATGGCACTTAACTTTGGATTTGCAGGATTTAGAAGAGGTTCTTATGACTTCTACAAAACTGACTGGAAATACTTAAACGATGCTACTACTAGAGGTTTAACACAAGATATTGATGGTGTTATGGTTCCTGCTGGTACTACTACTGTTTATGATCAAATGTTAGGATCTAACATCAGAAGACCTTTCTTACACGTAAGATATAGAGCGTCTGAAGCTGATGACAGAAGAATGAAGTCTTGGATCACTGGTTCTGTCGGTGGTGCTTACACTTCTGATCTTGATGCTATGGAAGTACATTTCTTAACTGAAAGATGTTTAGTGACACAAGCTGCTAACAATTTCGTATTGTTTAAGTCAACTGTATAATTATAAACATTTAAAAATATAAAGATATGAAATGGTTAAAATTTAACAAAGCGTCAGGATATGATTTAATTCCTATCGATGACGTAATATACATAAAAGGTACAGATCGTGTTGATGCTACACCAGCTGATGCTTTTGTAGAAGTTGTACACATGGCTGCTGGCTCTGCTTCAGGCAAATTAGTATCTAACAAAGTTATTGTTAGTGGATTTGCTGATGCGACAGGGGCTGCTGAACTACAAGATGCAGTTAATGCTGCTATTGTTTCTACTTTGAAAAAAGGAACTGGTTTCGTAGAGGCTGAAGACGTAATTTTACCTGTTGGTAAAATCGTTACAAGCGCTGCGGCATCTGAGTACACTATATCTTAGTAGACTAAAATATAAGATCCCGCTTCGGCGGGGTCTTTATTAATTATTATATTATATTATATTATGGAAACAAAAGAAAAGAAAAAGCCTGTGGCTAAAGCCGAGGCAACTCCAAAAGTAGAAAAAGACACTTGGGAGTATAAAGATAGAAATTATTATTTAAGCTTTGACAAAGAACCTTTAACTTATAAATTAGCATCTAGACACACTTCTAGACATCCGCTAATGTGGTTTGATCCTGAAAAAGGTTATAACAGGGAATTAAGATATGCTACAAATCAAAAAAGCGTATTTGCAGATGAGCAACAAGGACCTGTAACTTTAGAACATATAATGTTTGAAAATGGCATTTTATCAGTACCTAAAGAAAAGTCACAACTTCAAAAACTGCTTTCATTATATCATCCTAGTAAAGGTAAACACTATGATGAGTTTGATGCTGTTGAAGAAGCTAAAGATGATTTACAAGATTTAGAAAATTCATTAGCCGCTATGAACTTAGCTTATGAAATAGATGTCGATAAAGCTGAGGCGATATTAAGAGTTGAAGAAGGCTCTAGCGTGTCTAAGATGAGTTCTAAAGAGCTTAAAAGAGATTTATTGTTATTTGCTCAAAACAAACCTAGACTGTTCTTAGAGCTTGCTAATGATGAAAATGTAGAGCTTAGAAACTTTGCTATAAAAGCTACAGAAGCTGGAATCATTAAACTTTCTCAAGATCAAAGATCTTTTTCTTGGGCATCTAATGATAAAAAGCTTATGAATGTTCCTTTTGAAGAAAACCCATATTCAGCTATGGCTGTTTGGTTTAAAACTGACGAAGGTATAGAAGTTTATAGATCTATACAGAAAAAATATAAATAACAAGTGATTATAATAAAGGCGGCTATGCGGCCGCTTTTTTTATTTAAATAAATACTAAAAATGGTAGATGTAAATGTAGTGTACAGAACTGTCTTGTATATATTAAACAAAGAACAAAGAGGATTTTTAACCCCAGCTGAGTTTAACAAAGTAGCTGAGCAGGTTCAACTTGAAATATTTGAACAATATTTTGAAGATTTAAACCAACTGTTAAGAGTACCTCAAACAGATAATGAGTATGCTAATAGACAAAAACAACTAGAACAAAAAATTAGTATTTTTGAAACTTATGGCAGCTCAACTTATGTAGCTGTACCTGATCCAGATAATCCGCCGCCTAATGCTAGAACTTATACTCTACCTAGTGATATGCATAGATTAGGAACAATATCTTACAAAGATAAAGCATTGCAAGAAATGCAAAGAAACGAATACTTGTTAGCTTATAGATCACAGTTAACAAGGCCTACAGAGCAATATCCAGCTTTTTATGCCAGTGGAACTGGTAGTCCAGATGGTGCATTTACACAAGCCGCACCAACACGCATAAAAGTTTTTCCAGATACTATTACTGAAAACTTACCAACTTATTATGTTAGAAAACCTAAATCTCCAGTTTGGGCATATACTATAAATGCTGACACTGGTGGTTATGTATATCAAGGTGCTGCTGATTCAAGTGCTAATCCAACAACTGGATCAGTACAATTTGAATTAGATGCATCAGAACAGGTTAGTATAATATTAAACATATTAATGTATTCTGGAATAATAATAAGAGATCCTAGTGTTGTTCAAGCAGCATCAGCTCTTGCGCAACAAGATGAACAAAATGAAAAATCATAATAAATGGGCTTAATAACTGAAACTAACGCAAAATATTACACAGGTTCAACATATTATGTTCCAACCTCTGGATCTGG
>Ga0209603_1001080_pt1 | contig 29371 bp, 22 predicted proteins | sample COGITO_mtgs_1206_FD_184812 | JGI IMG/M metagenome (GOLD analysis project Ga0209603, IMG submission 184812) | Pelagic marine microbial communities from North Sea - COGITO_mtgs_120607 (SPAdes) (version 2) | ecosystem: Environmental > Aquatic > Marine > Epipelagic ... | reverse complement strand
TTTTATTAATATATCCAATTAAATCGGTAGTAATATCACCGTCTACCCAATTGTTTTCAGGTTTAGGGTAACCCTCTGAATTTAAAGCCATTAAATTATCAGCAAAGCTTTTAAACTTTTCGTTTTTATTTACAGCTTTTATAGCATCATTAACTTCACCCTTTTTAATGTTTGGTATGTCAAATCCTTGTTTTTGCCACATATACATTCTAAGAGATTGCTCGTTGGTAAATCCAGATTCGTTTTGTTTTGTTAATCCTCCAGGAACATCTTTTTTGGCACGTTGCTTTAACACGGACCATTCACGCATTGCTCTTTGCTTTTCAGACTCATATGCTTGAATCCCTCTGGAAAATGGGCGTAATAAGTTTTCACGATACCAATCCATTTGTTGGTTACCTTTTTCGCTTCCTGCTAAAGTTGTGTATAATAAACCTACAAAATCATCTGCTGAATATGGAACAAAAATAGCTCCTTTGCCTTTACCTTTAGCCATTACTCTAGCCTTAGCGGGGGAGAATCTTTCTGCCCATTTAACACCAGTAGATTCTTCTAATATTTGGTTAAAGCCTTTATTTAGTGATTTAGAAAATTTTGATTTATCTAAAAGTTGGGCAGCCTGATATTTATTTTGTAAAGATAATGTTTTTGTTTTTGATAGGGTTTCTTTTGCATTTAAATCTAATGATGGGTTAGCAACTCTCCAAAGAGTAAATGCTTTTTTGACCACTTTTCCATTAAAATTAATATTTTTGCGCTTTTGAGGTTTCCAATGAATTCTTACGTCTACATTAATATCTTGAGTTAATGCTGGTATAGGTAAATTTAGTTTATTTTCTCCAATATAAAAAGATCCTAAATCTCCAAAATCTATTATTATAGCCTCCACAGGCACGCCCTCTTGATTTTCTGCTTTTCTTGCTTTTGTTTTATATATGCTTTCAACAAGTCCTATATCTTTTTTAAAAGTGCTTTCATGTTTTATTTTCTTAGCTTTAAGAACTCTAAAAGCAGCTTTCAGAGCATTATTTGTAACAATTGGTATTCTTTGACCATCTTTAAGCTCATATTTAATTTCATTTGGATAATTTTTTTGAATCCAATCTGGAATAATATTTCTTGTTTTGTCCTTTTTTATTATTTCTTCAATATATTTTTTATCAGCTGGGTTGCTGGTGAAAATATTTTTATCATAATCTTCTCTTAAAAAAATAGAACTTAAACGAGCTTCCTCATTTTTCTTTACTTCAATTAAAAATTTTTTGCCTTTTAATTCAAATTGAATATCTACTTTTTGAGAATTAGTATTTAAGCTAATGTTGGTTATATTAAATCCTTCGCTTTGAAGATCTAATAAAACGTTGTAAACTCTTTTCTCTGCAGCAGGCCATTTTAAAGTTTGGGCTTTTTCTTTAAATTCAATATAAGGCTTTAACCATTTATCATATATTTCTTCATAATTTTCATATGCGTTTGGGTCTTTTTGTATTATATCAAATATTTCAGCTAATGCATTTCTTACGTTCTTTTTTGTAGGGCGCACATTTAATAAAGAAGCCAATTCTATAATTTCATTAGCAGGCATAAAAGATTTATCTACGCTGTTAGAAAATTTTATTTTTTCATTTTCTAATTGTTCTTCAACAGGAAAAGCTTTGGGATTATAAACTATAAATACAGTTTCTGCACCACTTGCTGCTTCTCCCTCAAAATCATATGCTTCCCACCCTAACTCTTTAGCAAATTTGTCACTTAAAGATCTATATAATCTTTTACGACTTTTTTCTTTGCCGCTAAACGTTATAGAATTTAATTTTTCTTTTTTGATTAAATCTATAGTAGCGTTAGCTACAGTGCCAAATACTTTAAATTGATTAGTAAGTCCTTGTGTTGCAACACCCGTTAAATCAGTAGAACCGTCTAATGCGTCCGCAAAAGCTATAGCCCAGGATTTTGGATCATTTTCTGTAGCCCCATCTTCAATACCCATCGTAGACTCAAATATATCATAATTAAAAACATCGGGATCTTTAAACGTTTTTATTTCATAATTTATTTCTCCTACTTGAAATTTGTATAATTTTGAACTTTCGTCCAATGGGTTTAATGGCTCTTGTTCCCACTTACCATCAGCTTTGGTAGTAAGGCTAAATTTAATACTGTTGGGGTCAGCTTCATAAATTATAGCATCGGATATTAATGAGTATTTATCACTTAATTTATCTAAACTTGTTTTATCAAGTATTCTAGCTAATTCTTGGGATTCTAAGTTATATTCTGCTTTAGCATTATTCGCAATGCTTTTAGAAAATTTAAAGTTTTCAGCTCTATCAACTTGCTTAGCTATTATTGATTTAAAGTTTTCAGGTAATACCTCACCGGTTATACCAGCTATGTCTTGATACTTTTGAATAACATCAGGATCATTCAATACTTCCATTGTAGCATCAAATGCAATCTCTTCTGCAATACCCTCAACAATAGCTGTTTTTCTAGCCCCTTTAGTTGATCCACCAACCTCAGCACCTAAAAAATATTTAATCCACTCAGCTTTGTTTATTTTCTTTTTAACATATACCTTATTACCTTCTGCTGTCTTTTCTCTAACTTGTTTACCATTCTTATCTAAAACAGGCTCGGCAAATTCTTTAAATCTTCTGTTAATTAAAGATTGTGGCATTTTGCTATACACAGGTTCAAAATTATCTCTTAAGAAAGATTCGTAATCAGCTTGTTTTCCAACAAATTGGAGCATAGGCTTTTTAAGTTCCGTTCTAAATCTTTTTTGTAATTCAAACCTAAACTTTGGATCCTGAGGATTTGGTAGTTTAGTACCAAACGTTTTTACTACCGCATTTTTAACATCAGTTACAAGCCCCTCAGGTAGCCCAATTTCTTTTCTTAAGCTTTTTATTTCATCAGCAATCTCAGCTTGCTCTTGAGTCTCTATAGCCTCCTCCGTAGCTGTATCTGTAACACCTTTAGCTTCTGTTACGTCTACAGTAAATTCAGTATCCAGTATACGATTAGCAGCTTCAATAGATCTATTAGCTAGCTGCCCTTGCACATATGTATTTAGAGTAGCGCCTTTAGAAGGATCATATGCGTTTATTAAATCCAATAAACCACGTTTACCTATTTCAATTTCACTCTGAAGTAACTCAAAGTCAAAACCAGGTACATTTCTGTATTTATTCGTTAGCTTAGTAGTTAAAGGCTTATAGGCTTCAATTATATCAAATGCTCCATCTTTACCCTTTTCATCAAATATTTGTTGAATATTTTCCCCTGAAATTGATTTAGAAAATTTTTCAATTTCATCTGAAACTTCAGGCTTTGCACTAGTAGTAGACACTTTTTTAATTCTTTGAAATAAATTTTTGCTATTTCCTAATGACTTATTATATTTTTGAAAAAATTGAAGCGCTTGCCGCGGCTCGGCTAAACCAGAAAAATCAATTTGTTCGTCTGTTGCTAAATTTAATTTTTCAGCCAAAAAAGAAAAAGTTTTAGAAAGAAAACTAGCATCGTCAACTAATATATCTTCATCTAACACTCGTAAAAAATCGGACATTGACGTTAAAATTTCTTCTGATTTTACTCTATTAGATTGATCAGAATAACTTGTTTTAACCCTTGCTTTTGCTTTTTCAAATGCTTCTTTCAGTTTCGAACCTTCAGGCAACTTTTCAGCTTCAGTCCTTATATTTTTTATAAAATTATTTATATCAGAATCAGGTAAAGAAGACATAACTACATGCCCAAATTCATGATGAACCACATTACTTCCAACAACTTTATCTTTCCCTTTTGCTTTTTTTATATTTTCTTTAGAAAAAAGTATCATTTTTTTATTAGAAACTTCTGCCCCAAAAGCAAAATCTTTTTCCGCTGTAATATTAGTGATTAATTCTTCTGAAATATCATTTCTTATAGCAAAATCAATTAATTCATCATTTGTATTAAAAGAAAAGGCTTTATAATTATTATATTTTTCAGAATTATTATTTATATGTTTTAATAATTTTTTAGAACTTAACAAGTAATTTTGCAATGGAACAACATCTTGCTTTTTATTTTCAATTTCTTTTAATTGTTCCTCTAAAGCTTTTACCTGTCCTGCGGAAAAAACAGAATCAGCGTCGTAAGTATTTTTTAATTTATCTATTTTTGTTTTAATTCCTTTTTCTTTAGCAATAATATCAATCATTTCAACCTTTGCTTCAGGCTCGAAATTTTTATATAAAGAATTGCTTATAACATCTTCAGTAGCATATAAGTTGTCTATCTCATTTGCCGCTTGGTCAGAAGTAATGCTTTTGTTTTTTTCTAGCATATTAACAACCTTTATTTGATTGTTAATTTCAGCTCTTAATGAATTAGGGTCATATGCGCCTTGAACAGCTCTTTTAAGTTGTGTAGCGGTAGATTTAACGCCTCTACCTCCTCCAACTAAAAGTGGCGTTGTTATTAGGGTTTGTAACCCTACTTCTCCAAATCTTTTTCCTGCCCAATTTTGTTTTGTGCCAGCGGCCTCAGCAACCCCCATTACATTTAGGCCTTCTTGTGCAACCTCGGTTAAAGTTTCACCAGCGGTAGCTAAACCAATATCAGCCCCTTTACTCACTGCTATTTTAAGAGTTTCTTGAAATTTTCTTTTAAAAATGTTTCTTAATAAAGGCGCACCTGCTTTAGCTATTTTAACACCTTGAAAGACTGTACCGGCGGTATCTAAAAGTCCGCTAAATATAGCAGATGTTTCTAATTTACTTAGATCTAACTTGCCATCTTCTATTAATGTTATATATTTTTCTTGCTTATCACTTTCGCTCATTTTAGCAATTGACTCTTTGCCAAATTCTTTAATAGCGGCTTGTTCAAGAGCCTCTGTCATCATAGGGCCAATTTCTTGCATATATGTAGCTCTTCCTGGAGCAACAGGAGCAGTTGCCGCTGAAAATAATAATTGTGTGAATTGTTGTCCTGTAATTCTAGCAGTTTTACCAAAACTTAAATTAATATTTCCATTTTTATCTAAAATTTCAGTATCAGGCCCGTATTCTTTTAATTGTTGTAAAAACTGTTGATCAGCTTTAACTAGCTTAGAAAGCATTTCTAAACTTGAATTAGCTTTATTAATTTTTAAAAAGTCTTTATATTCTTCTTCGCTATTAGCTATTTTCTTGCCACTACTGTTTGTTGGATCAGTAAAAAGATTAAGTTGTTGCTGAAGTACTTTATCGCTCCAGCCCTCGTCTTGCCCTTGCTGTATAATACGTTGTTTTCTTGCTTCTATGCTTCGTTCGGCAGAAGAATATGCATCTAAATTTTTAGCAGCAGTAAAAGCATCTTTTGCATTAAGAAGAGGCCCTTTACTAATCCCTGTTAACCCTTCTTTAGAAGAAAACCCTATACCATCTTCGCTTATATCAAACAATGATTCAAATGTTTTCGCTACTCCCAAAGCAAAATTTTGTCCTATTGTTAAACCAGAAGTGGGATCAAAAGTTTCAAACTCTTTTGCTTTATTGTTTAATAATGCTTCATATTCTTTTTGAGCAATATTATTGTAAAAATTATTATATTCTTTATTAACTTTATCTAATCTATCTTTATATATAGCACTATCTACTGCATTTAAACCAGGATTTATTTTATTTTCATTTGTTAAAAAACCAGCATCGTATTTTTTTAATAAAGATTTTAAATTATTATTAAGATCATCTTTATGAAAACTTTCTACTGAATTTAAAAATTGTTTTTGGTTTTCTTTATTTGGTGATTCCAATAAAGTATTTACCAAATTGGAATCCAAATCTAAAGTTCCAAACGTTGGTTGTATTTCGGGTGTTGCATTTACCTCCACAGGCACACCCTGGCTTTCTTCCTTTGGAGGTGTTATCTTTCCCGGCTCGACTTCTGTTAAGCCTTTTGATTCCATTTTCTTAATATATGAATCAAAATCCATATTATATTCTTTAGCTTTTCCCTGTAAAAAATCTAAATCAACTGGTTTTCCGTTTAGTTCAAACATACTATTTTATTTAATTATTAGGATTAAATGGGTCATTATATTCAGGTATATTAAAATCAATATCCTTATATCTAGCCCCTATAGCAGAAAATATTTGTGTTTTTATTACATTTGGGTCCGAGCCAAACAGTAATTCTTCAGCAAAATATTTTTCTCCAGCTGATTCAATTCTAGGGTTATATATTGATAATCCTAAAATTTTATCTGTTTGTACTTCTTCCCCATCCTCTATTTTAGTTTCATAAATAGGAGTAGAATTTAAACCTAAATCTTGTAATTGTTTTTGATATATATTTTTAATGTCACCACCTGCAGATTCTGAAACAGGCGATATTTTTGATAAATTTAAAATACCTGACTTATCTACTATTTTTGCAGCGTTATCTAGATCTCTTCTTACTTGGTTAACTACTCTTTCAGATAATGTTAATTTGCTGGAAGAGGGAGGTGGGGGTTTTGGCATTTTAGATTTATTTAAATCAACACCGTAAGCTATTAGTTCCCTGTCATATAATATGTTTTCAACATCTTTTCTAATTTTAAACATGTGTTGTTCAGGAGGTACACCTGGAGGAGGAGTGAAATACTTTACTTGAGCTTCTTTAGATAATTTAGCTCCAGTTTCTACATTTGTTAATACGTAATATAGAGCTGCATTTTTTGCTTGTTTATCCGTTAATCCTAAAACTGTTTTTTCAGCAACAGATCTAACTCTTTCTGGAGTTAAAGAGCCAGGTGCTAAGGAAGATGCTTTTAATCTCTTTCTAGCTTGATCTTCTATTGTAAGGAAAACACTAGGATCTGAAGTTTCAACAGGCTTTAAATCAGCTAAATTTATATCTGTTGTTTTGCCATCTTTTGTTACAGATAATAAAAATTTACCATCTTTTTTAATCCATTTTTTGTCTTTTATATCTTGGTCAACGGCTAATTGTATGAGTTCTTGATTAGGCGAATTAGCCCACGGCGCAGCATCACCATTCTTCATAGACTCAATATACTGTGTCCCTAATGCTTTTTTAATTTTATTCATGCCATTTAAGCCTTCAATTTCTTTAAGCAGAGAAGAATACTGAACATTAAATTCAGTAACACCTAAATTGCTTTTGTTTTTTATTAAATCAAAAGCTTTGTTTTTTACATCAGTAGCATAAGCAGTAGTAGATCCTAAAACGTCTGTTCCTAAACCAGCGGTATCAACATTGTCTATTGATAAATATTGTTTTGATCTAAGCTCATTTTCTGTTTTTTCAACGTCAAGCTGTTTTTGTCTAAGAAAAGCATTTTGGGTTAAGTTTTCTTTAAACCTACCTATTTCTTCGCTATATCCAGCAAACTTAGGAGCCACGTCCGCTGCTCCTTTAACGAGCAGATTTTCATTAATACCTGTAGTATAAGCCATTTTTATATTTTAATTTTATTTACCTAATAAACCAGCTAAACCGCCAACATTACCAGTAGCTATTTTTTTTCTATTTTTTCTTTTTCAATAGCGGAGCTAAACTTAATGCTGAACTAGCTACATCCGAAATACCCCCTACTATAGAAGCAGTAGCTTGTTGTCTAGCGAGATCTGCAGCTGCTTTTCTTTGTTGATCCATTCCTAAAACAGTGGTAGTTCTACCGTATTCTCTTCCTTCAACAGATTCAGCTCCTTGAGCTTCCATAACATTTAATTGCCCTTGGAAGCTTGCTCTAGCACCTTCATTAGCAACTTCTTGTCTTGCTATATCTCCAGCAATACGTTGTGTTTGTCTTGATTGTGATTGTGATAGTGCTTGGGCTAATGCAGCGGCTCCAGCACCACCACCACTAGACCTAAGAGCATCTAGTGTTTGTGATAATCCTTGCTGTTGTTGTTGGGCTTCAAATTCAGCAGCTTCTTTAGAAACCCTTAAATCTTCAAATGGATTTTCAACATCTGCATAGGCATTTTCAAATTGAAAGTTTTTAAAATCAGATAGAGACTGCTCGTAAGCTGCGGTTGCGGCTTTTTGTTCTCTTTTTCTTTTACCACTACCAATGATTCCCATAGCAATACCACCTAAACCTCCAACCCCTTGACCTATAAGATTAGCCTTTTCTTGAAGACTAAAGCCAGGTGTTACATCTAAACTGCCACCACCAGATGTTGCAAGATCACCTGTGTTTGCTGTAATTCCCCCCGGTAGTAACCCTTGTCCCCCAGCTCCTCTTCTAATTTCTGAAGCTGATGGTATTCTAGCTGACGGAATTCCAGGCATTACCATTTCAACACCCGTTGGGGTCCTTTGTAAATTTTTAGCTGTGACAAAAACATTGTCTAATGCGATTTCTTTTCCCATAATTAATTACTACTTATAAATACTTCTGAACTTACTGCAAATATTTCAGCTTCAGAAGTTGATTCGTTTTTCATTTGTACTTCAGCATAATAACCTATTACGCTTGATGTATTTATTTCATTGTCTTTTCCAAAAAACACAAAAGAATTTGTTTGCAAATCAGATGTATCACCATCAATAGTACAAACTATTGAGTCAATATTAATAGAGTCTACGGGTCCTATTCTTTTAACAGTACCGCTAGCGTCATAGTAAACAACATCCCCAGATTGTAGGGATGTGTTTTTGTCAAAATTGATTTCAAGTGTTATTTGGCTCATATAAAGTATTATTACATTCTAATTAAGTATATTAAGCGTTGTAGTCTATAGTGTTATTTGGGGCTAGTTTTAGCTGGGGTAGTGTGCCTGATGTCCTTAAAGAAATCTCAACATCAGCTTGCCAAAGAGCGCTACCATCATATGTGACAGTTATAGTAGTTGTACCATTACCACCTGTATACTTATTTAATGTAAAATGTGTTGCATATTCACCTTTTAAACTAAGTTGCCAGTTTGTATTAGAAGTTACTTGAAATTGGGAAGTTTTAGGAATTTGACTTCCAGGATTAAATGCAGAAACAGGTCCACTAAAAGAACCAGTTGGGATTGTTGATGTACCAGAGGCTGTTGCTGGACACCTTGTTATATTTTGACCACTATTAGTATAGCCAGGGGGTACTGTAATTTCGGCGAAATAATTATTTAAACCCTCAATATAAGTAGTAACAACAGTGTCATTACTATCAGTAATGTCTCCTAAAGTTCCATTGGTAACAGTTGCATTTGCACCAATTGCTTCACCGGCAACACCATCTAATATACTGAAGCCCGCATCACCACACTCAAATGTGGGCAATGCACCGCCTGTATTTATTGAAAGATTATCGCTACATGAAATTTGTTCGTCTGTATTATCCCAATCTGCTTCTGAATTACTAAATGTATAAGTTACATCAATGTTTCCACTGTTGGCAGGAATGTTTGTTGGTGTATAGCTATGTATTGTAGTGTTGGCCGATGGAGTAAGTGTAACAGCTCCCGTACTTGAATTCCAATTAACAGTTGCCCAATTTCTTGTGCTACAGTTGTAAGACACCCCTGGTGTTGAAGGAGTTTCTGCAACCGGTGGGGTTGCGCCCGCATCTTGAGCTATGTCACTAGCTATAACGTTTGAACAAGCGCCACTTGTTGCAACGGCGGTTACTGTAGCTCCATCGTCAATTTCTACATTTAAACCGGCCGCTAAAGCTCCTTTAGTTGTTGTTGATGGTGTTATTGAACCAGAACTTACAGATAACAATATTGTGTCACTGTTTTCAAATGATGTTCCAAATGTTCCTGTTATAGTGTATTGTGCCATTTTTTATTTTATTAATTATTTTTTAATTTGTCCATTCTATTATTGAATTGAAAAGAATTTGAACTGGGCTTACTGATCTTAATCTTAAACCACCGTCGGATGTCCAACTACTACTTCCATTGTAAGTCAAAGTAACAGGAGTAGTTCCTGAACTACCACTAGAAGGGCTAACAGTGAAATATCCCACTGCTCCACTAGTAACGCTTAATGTCCAAGATGTATTTGATGTAACAGATATTGTATAACTACTCGCAACCCCAGGAGTAAAAGCAGAAATTGGTTGAGGACTAATGCTTCCTGAATATGCTACTGGTGCTGGTACAGGAGCTACTGGTGCTGGTACAGGAGCTACTGGTGCTGGTACAGGAGCTACTGGTACAGGTGTAGGTGAAGGTACAGGTGCTACTGGTACAGGTGCGGGTGAAGGTACAGGTGCTACTGGTGCAGGTACAGGTGAAGGCACAGGTGCTACTGGTGCTGGTGCTGGTGCAGGTACAGGTACAGGTGCTACTGGTGCTGGTGCTGGTGCGGTTGGGACCGGGACTGGGACTGGGACTGGGACTGGAACTGGAACTGGAACTGGAGCTGGAGGGTTAGTCCAATTAATAGAATGCGAATCTGTATATGTATCGTTTATTGTTACTCCATAGGTAACAGAACCTGCTGTTGATGAAGTAGCTGAAACATTTTTAGTTGTTAAACCTTGTAAATTTCCACCTGTCCATTCCCATTTGTAACCGGTAAAGTTATTGTCTTCCCCTACTAAAGCAACGTTTGTGTTTGTGTTCGCAGAAGTTTGTCCTGTTATTTCCGCTATTCTAGCTGGACCAGAGTAAACAGATGTTAATGTAATTCCACAACTGTCATCTGTAGGTAGTGGTGATATAACTGCTGGAACAAATTTATCTACAGAAATAGAAAAACTACAGTCGGTAGGAATAACTGGAGCTGGAGGTCTATTAGTAAACGTAAGTATATATTGCTTACTATGTATATCGTAACTTCCTATTATATTTTCTGCGTTTATACTCATTTTCTTTTAATTATTATACTATTGTAAAACCAGTTATATTGCCTAAACCTTGAATTGAAAATTCTTTGGTATCTAAATTATTATCTGAGTTTGCAATACCTTTAATATTATTAAACCATTTACCCTCTTTATTTATAAAAGAATCTATTTTTCCAGATTGTTGATCTGTTTCTATTGAAGGTGTAACCCACCCACTAGTGCCTTCGTAGTTTAAAGTCTTAAAGCCTTTTCTAATGGACGCGTCTTGATTGTATACAAGATTAACAGTAGAATAGTTTTGAACCCCATAGAATCGATTATAACCAGCTGTAGGATCGTGGTGTTTATACAGTTCGCCGTTCTTTACAGTAAAATAGTTTCCATTTAAAGAAAAACCAGATTCAGGAACAAAGGTTAATCTTGATGTCCATCCATCAATGCCTTCTCTGAAAGAAATAGATTCTGCAGTTGTTAGGGAGTTGAATTTATCCCTTATAAAATCAGATATCCCGTAATTTGAAATAACCGTTAATCCATCCATTGATAATCTTAACACTGCATTTCTTGATCTATCTGTAAAATATATTTGGTAACCATAAGAAGCAAACGATTCAGGGTTCGTAGATATACCGTATTCTCCAGTAACCGTTCTTGCTGTTCCTAAAACATTACTCGAAGCTATTAAATTTGTAGTGCCATCTGCATTAAATAAAATATCTTTTTGTACTGGTATTTTCAATAATTTATCTTCACAAAAAACTACCATATCAGTATCTCTAGTATGAAGCTTTTGTATACTACCATATTCTGGATTAAGGTCTTTTGTTATAGGCTCCGCCGTATTAAATTGATTTATATCATTGACACCACTTCTTGAGTTAAATACCCCGCTTGAAAATATAAGACCATATTTATTGTGTCTTTCTTTATCTGCATTTTCAACTACTGTAGAAACACGGACCTGATTAGTTAGTGTAGGTTGATTAAAATCATCTTTTATTCTATCACTTTCAACACCATTTGCAAAATCAAAACAATTAAACCATCTTAATACTTTTGATTGAGTATACTCAGATATATTATAAGAGTCTTCTGTTTCGTAATATAAATCTAATATATTATCTTCTGGTATTGTTTCAAAAATAGCACCATTATAATCTGACAATGTAAGATTGCTATTTTTATTAATTTTAATAAAAAAATTACCATTAAAATTATTTGCATTGTCTAATGTTGTTGGCTTAGACCCTGTGGAATTTAATACTTTAAATTCAAAGTTTTCATCAGCAACCGGGTAATAACTAGGGCCTTTTCTTTTTAACCTTATAAAGTCGTTCTCGTCTACTTTGTTTATTTCAAAGCTAGGTATTACAAGCCAAAGAACTCCTGAATCCTCCGTGTCTTCATGCCCACTGTGTACTAATACATTATAATAGTCTTTAGATTGTTCTTTTATATAATATTTAAAAGTTTTAATTCTATTGTCAAATGTTGCGCCTACAGGTAAAGGGCTCATTGAAATTTTAAATTGTTTGCCATTTTCAACACCAGTATTATAAACATCCGCCCCTACGCCTCTTACTTGTGCTACTTCTGTTATAAATGTTCCAGTGCCATTAGAAATAACTGGAGTAGGCCTTCCGTATTTATCTTCAAACAAAATACCAAATTGGTAAGTTCTGCCCGATTTAATTGATTTTATAGGCTCAGTGGTTCTTTCTTGTGTAGAAATGTTAAAAGTAGGAGAGTAAGTTATTGATTTTTTATTAGCATCTTTTGTTATATTTAAACCATCTTTGTAATTACCAAATATGATTCTATTTGCAGATATTTCTGAAGCTTTAGCTCTATAAGGAACATTATCATATTGTCTAAATAATTGATTATCTGGCAGCACATTATAAAAGCTTTCTTTAGTAATACTAATTTCACAATCTCCAGGAACAGACCCGCTTCTAAAGCCAACTAATTCTTGTTTCTTTAAAGTTGTATAAATATATACATTTGTGTTATTAGACTCTTTATAAAGTATATCTACGGATTCAATATTAGTATCTGAACAATCTATTCCATAGAGATCAATGCCCTTTATTGCATTTTTCATTGCATCATTATAACCTTTTTCTATAGTATAGCTACTTCTATCCCCTGCATTATTAATCATATTTTCAGGATAAAAAGCTGTTTCTGTAAAAGGAGACATAACAGAGTACTGCCCATTTTTAAATTTCCATCTATAAGCAAATCTTACAAATTTATCTTCAAACAAAACATCGCCCCTTCTTACTGTTCCAGTAAAATTATCAAAATCTAAAATAGTAGTACCGCCTAATCCTTGTAAAATTTTGCACTTATCAGAGGTAGCGTGCATATAACCTTTAACTTTTTGAACTAAATAAACTTTAGTTAAATCATTATTTGCTAAAACAAATGTTTCTCCATTTTCAATTCCAGAATCTGCTGAAAAATCAATATCTAAAAGATCGCCAAAATTAGCGCCTGTCATATCTACGCGAGCAGTTATATTAGCCCCGTTTACTTGCACAGCTTGGCCGTATGTGTTTGTAATTAACTTAGGTGCAGATTTAGGCTTGTTTTTTATTAAAGTAATATCTTGTTCTACAATGTTTCTATTTGCTAAAAGCAAATCATCATATATAGTAGTGGTGGTGGAAAAATTAACAGACCCTGATTTAAAGAAATTTATATCAATATTTTTTGGCTCAGAATAATCATCTGTCCACATTAAATATCCTTCTATAACATTTATAGCGGTTATTTGTGTGTTTGGGAAAGTTAATATTGTTTTTGTTGCATCAACTATTACAGGAGATATCGTTTCTGTTGCTTCATCATATTCAGCAATTGCATCTACTGATGTCCCGTAAATAAACCAATATATTTTATTATTTTGTGTGTCAACAACACTACCAATACAGGAAGCCCCAGAAATATTAAGAGACCCTATTTGAGCGTTACTTAAAACATTATGTAAGCTACCAGCATCGCCATTTTCAGCAACCCCAACTTGAATGTTTAAAGCGTCTTTGTATTCTCCAGGTGGCAATACTCGCTCATCTGCGTCTTTATTCATTTTCCCTTTAAGGAAATTGTTTTTGATTTCCGGCATTTAATTAGTGTTTTATTTGCTTACTTTTACCACGCATTATTTGGGCCATTTCTAATGACTTCATATTTGAAAGTCTAAGTTTAGCATTTCTCATTGCAGCTCTTCTTTCTCTTTTAAATCTATTAACTATATACTCAGGCATGTTTGCTTTAGAAGCAATTACTGCATGAGATACATATTTATAAATAGCGTCTTCAGCAAGTTTATGTACTTTCATTTCTGAATCAGTACCTAAACCATCTGATATATATTTTAAAGTAAGAATTTGAGATTGTAAGTTGCTGCTAAAACCAAATTGACCATTAAGCTCATCTATTACAAACAACCCATTAGATTGTGTTGTTTCCGGATTATTACCGTACCGTTGGCCTAAACCACTTACAGATAAAGAATTATCTAAATCATCAAATAAACCGGTGGTGTCTGTATTTTCAATTCCTTTAAATCTTTGTGTTGCTATTGATGTACCAGTAAGTAAACTATCATCATTATCATACAAATAATTTGCATCGCTATCTTGTAAAATAGATTGAGAGGGTCTTGATGTATTTGTTGATGGATACAATATTCTTTCAATGCCATTTGTATCAACCCAAGATAATTGTACGTAATTTACGTAGTCTTGAGGAAATGGTACTGTTAAAGTAGCTCCAACTTCAATTTCTTGTATTTTTTCAACCCTTGAAATATCGTAACTAAATTCTTGTATTGCTCTTTTAACATGAAATATAACATCAAGCGTTCTTGCTGTATTTATTATTTTATCATCACCAACATATGATACCATAAAATTGCTCACAATATCATTTAAAGAAATATATCTGTAACTACCGTGTTTCTGGTTTTTTAAAACAACTTTTACTTCTGCATTTGCTGCAGGCGGAGTGGATGGAGAGAAATTAATAATTCCTGTTTCACTGCTATAAGTATAGTTACTATCATCAATTTCATTCCCATTGATAAATACTATAAAAGAATTTATATCTAAAGGTAATGGATCTAATGTTAAAGTAAAAGTTGATAAACTACCAGTACCTAAAAACTTTTCTGTTAAAGTATAATATTGTCTTGCTGTTTGTGTTATTAGTCCCATATATTATGACTTTTCTTGAGTTATTTTTTTGTTTTCTTTTCCATCCGCTACTTGAACAACAGCAGCATCTTTTATATTTAAACCAGCATAAGCAAGTATTTTTAAAACTAAAGTTGTTTCTTCAGATTCGTGCAATTCAAAATTTACAGAAGTACTAGCGTTGTATAAAGCATTCCCCGAAATACTAGTATAGCCCCAGTTTGCTGTGCCTGGTTTTTTAATATATGTACATAAAACATTATCTATTATAGTATCTGGATATATTTTTATAGACCAATCTCCACTACTGTTTGCTGAATTTTGTATGTATACAGGGGAAGTTATTGTTGGCTGTGTTAGCTTAGACATTTGATAATCAAGCAGTTGCTTTCTGTCTACTTGCTCAACTTCGGTGCCATTGTAAATGACAGTTCCCAACTTGTGAAGATTGCTGGGAAAATTAAAATGATCTGTTGAATATGTCAAATTTTGCTCTGTTTTAAACTTGCTTAATTTTTCATCAACAATTTTATATAAATTAGCATATTCAGTATTATTATCTTGTTGTCTCATATACTGATTGAGATCAAAAAAATACTGTTCAAATATTTCTAATTGTGATTGATTTGCAAATAAATTAAACTCTTGAGGTGTAATGTATCCTCTATTTTCTTTATTAACAATTGATAATACTCTTTGGTAAACCGTATCTATGCTAATCATATTTGTTTTTATTATTTATAGTAATTAAACCACCTTTAAGGTGGCCTAACCACTATAAAAGGTAACTATTTAAGTTTCTTTTCTACTGCTTTATATACTTCAATTCCTTCATCTGTTTTAAACCAAGCAGCTAAAGCTGAGTATGGGTTTTCATCAAAAGGTACAGTCATTAATTTTCTATCATTACTACCAAATTTAAAAGTACGTTGATCATCTGATAATTTAATGATACCTGCTTCGGTAGCTTTTAGTCCAACATTTCTAACTTGAACATTTTCGTCATTAGCCAGTTCTATGAACAATAAAGGATCTGATTTAGCAAATACTAATAAGTCTCTTTTAAGTTCCTTAGAAGTCATGCTAGACACCGCAGATCCAGCATTAATACGAACAATTGCTTCTGCCTGGTCAATATCCATATCCTTAGCCATCATTAACGCTTCTAATTCGTATTCAATAATTTCTAATTCATCACCAGCCTCTACATTAGGGTCAAACTCTTTGTATACTTTATCCCTAGAGGGATGATATAATGAAAGTAATTTCTGTAATGTTTGTTTATTTTTAGGTACAGTTAAAACACCATCTTCAAACACAATATGTGCTAATCTTGCATTTCCTACAAATTCATCAACAAATGGTGATTTTTGATTAACCGTATATTTCAATTCTCTTTCGTAACCTTTTTCTTCATCATACCAAAAAATATTTTTTGATTTAATAGTAAAAGTTAATGGAGATAAATTTTTTTTAAGAAGGTATGTTCTATCTTTTACCTCCCAAGTATTAGTTTTTTTAGTCATGATATAATAATATTAAATAAATAAAAACAAGTAAATACCCCCACTAATAATAGCAGGGGTGTAATTTACTCAATTAATTATGCAAAGTTTCCAAACAATACGAAGTTATTCGCAGCTTGAGTTACTAAACATCTTTCAGATAAATAGTGCACTTCCATCTTGTCAACACCAGAAGTTGAAGCTCCTCCAACAGATCCAGTGATCCAAGATTTCATTTTTCTATCATCAGCTTCAGAAGCACGGTAACGTACATGCAAGAAAGGACGCTTAAGGTTTTTACCAAGAATTTGGTCGTAAACAGTAGACGTTCCTGCAGGTACTAAAATACCAGTAACATCAGAAGCAATTTCTCCACGTGTAGCAGCATCATTTAAGTATTTCCAGTCAGTTTTGTAGAAGTCATAAGAACCTCTGCGGAAACCACTAAATCCTAAATTGATAGCCATATCCTCACTGTTGTTGAATACTCCGTAAGAAGTTCCACCAGCACCGTAAGAATTTTGTGCAGCTAACATGTCATCAATATTTAAAGAAAGATCACGATTCAAGAAAAGAACATTTTCTTCAATAGCTCCTTGCTTGTCAAGCTTCTTTAACATATTGTCAAAATCTGCTAAATCATCCGAAGCAGAAGAACCATCTAGTCCATCTTCATGAATATGACCTCTGCTTGTAACAGCAGCAAATAAACCTTCAGATCCTGCAATTGTAGAAGTAGAAGTATTAATATTCTTCTCAGCTTCAACTAGTGCCATTTCTGTATAGTCTTCAAAACGTGAACGAGTTTCTCCTTCAGCTTTGATATACCATAAGTATCCAGATTCTCCAGATTCTCCAGTAACTTCAACCCATCCAATTTGAGAAGCATCAGATCCAGAGATTTCATACTTGTCTTTTAAGATAATAGGGTTGTTAGTGTAAGATTGGAAACTTGGCGTTACCGCTTCGTTCATTGAATCAGTACCTTTTGCAAATTCAGAACCGTATACAAATAATTTGATTGCTGAAGCAGTTGTTGCAATTCCAGCAGCAACACATCCAGTATCACTTGTATAACAGTTAACTTTAATAGAGTTCGCATCAGGAACTTGAGATACATAAGCCTTTACTGTAGCAGTACCATCAGAGATAACAACTGTTTGACCAACACGAATTGCATGACCAGTAAGTCCTGTAATAGTATTAGCTTTAGCTGTATCAGCTCCCATAGTCCCACCTGAATAAGAAAGGTGTAGTCTTCCTTGTTCTGACCAAATAACTTGATCTGAACTCATAGGCATTTCAGCGCCTACCATTTTCAAAAATCCACCTACTGTTCTGTCACCGAATTTTTCAACTTCAGCTTCATATAGATCTGGTAAATATTGTTGTGCCCATCCTGCAGTACCTGCAGCGGTAAAATCAACGTAGTTAGTTGATAATGTTTGTTTTACTGGAGCTGGAGTTATAGTTCCGCCCCCTAGAGTAATAGCCATTTTAAATTTGTTTTAAGTTATTTTTTTATTTTTATTCTTAATTTAGAACTATCATTCCCGCTAATTGCTCTTACTTTTACTCCACCCGCATCAACAAAACCATTAGCACTTTTTCGAGGATCCATATTAATATTTTTGGATTCCGCTTCTAATTGTTTAATAGCATCTGCTTTGCCTTGTTCGTAAAAGTGACTTGCAATTTTGTCAGAATTTTTAGCAGCAAATAAAGCTTTATGATAAGAAGAAGGATCTGAAAGCATACCTTTATCATCTAAGTAACTACCTAGAAATTCAGTAATATTGCTTTGTACATTCTTCACTTGACCAACATCATTTACTTTAAACCTATATTTATTATCTCCAACTTTAAAATCAAAACCTTTGAAATCTTCGTTAAAGAAACTATTAGTTTTTTCGGTAAATGTATTTGCTTTAACCTGTTGCTCGGCAGTTAGTTTCGACTGCTCCTCTTTGTAAGCATTGTAAAATTCAATTGCTTCTTGTTGTTCTGGAGCTAACTTAGAACCCAACTTGACTTCTTCGTAATATTTACTCTTTAAACCTTCAAGAAAACCTTTGGCTTTCACAAGCTCTTCTTTATAAGCTAATTTCTTACGTCTAATATCTCGATCATCATCAATCTCTTCGTCATAAGAAAAATTATCTTCAATTAAAAAATCAATTTCATCATTATCTAAATGAGATTTTGATTGTTTATAGTACTCTTTTAACAATGTATCTTCATCCACAGTTGAGTAATCTGCATTTAACCTTACGTAGTCTTCAAGGCTACCCCCGGTTTCTTCCATAAATTCAACCACCTTTTGTATATTCTCAGGTAATTCAATTTTATTATCTATAGTTTCTTGAGCCGGAGCCTCTTCAGCTTTTGTTTCTGTAATGTTTTCAATTTGTGTTTCTGTAGTATCTTCTTCTACTAATTCTAATACTACTTCTTCTTTTTCTTCTTTGGAAGGTTCTTCGGTACTCCGTACTTCTTCTTCCACTTTTTCGCTAGATTCGGATTCGTTGCGAACAGGAATCTCATCTGTGCTTTGCTCTGGAATGGCATCTTCTTGTTTTTCAGGTGGTTTTGATAAATCAACTTTATAAGTTGTATTTCCCGAGTCTGTATTAACTCCTGCATTTTGAAGTACTGTTTCTTCTTTCTCCGCAGTACTAGGCGTTTCGCCTTCTACTAAATTAACTTTGTAGTCTTCCATAATAAAATAATATATAATAATTTAAAAAAGTGTTCTATCTGGGGCTAAATTGCTCTAACCCAAATCCCCCTAATGTATCAAAACTAGATGATTCAAAATCTTTGGGGGGTTTATTGTTTTTTCTTTGATCAATCAACTCAGATTGTTGAGAGGCTTGGATTTTAGTTCTTTTATCCTTGCGATCTTCTTTATACTCTTCTTTATTGTTAATCACTTGTAAATCTAGTTCTTTAAGCTGCTTGCTTAGTTCAAACTCATACGTCATAAGTTCTTTTTTATATTGAACTTCATACCCCATTTTTTGAACTTCTAGCTCGTGTTCAGCATTTTTAACTTGTAGTTTTGTTTGAGATAAAGCTTGCTGTTTTTGTACATCAGCCTGTGCAGCAGCCTGAGCCGCCTGTGCATTAGATTGAGATTGTAATGCAATATTTTCTTTTTGCATTTCCCTATCTTGATTCATTTTCTTTTTTCTTCTAAGCTTTAATAGCTCATTAGCTAACTTTAAGTTTTTAACATTTCTAATATCAATAGCATCCTCTAAAAATATTTGATCACGTGATAAAGCCATTTGAATGTTATTTTCTAATAATTGCTTTTCTTCATCATCAGGTGATAAATCTAAAAATATCCCAAAGTCATGTAAGTGTAATTCTTTTAAATCGTCTAAAACACCTACATTATATTTACCTATACTTTGAATAAAATTATTTCTAGTACTAGAATATTCCAATACATCAGATATTCTTAATGCAACTGCTTCCGCTGTTTTCAACGTTAAATATAAACCAGCTTGTAGTATGTGTCTTGTAGCTGTATTTGAATTAGCAGCAGCTAACTTCTGTAAACCAACTAGTGCATTAGAATCAGGTTTGCTACCATCTCTTGCTTCATTTAGACCCGTTACATCACGAATCATTTGCAGATAATAATTATAAGAGTTTATTAAGCTAGATATTTTAGCATTGGCACCCGAAGTTTGCAGTTCTTGAATAGGTACTCTACCATTATTAAACTCGCCATCTTGGTTCATAGATCTACCAATTACTGAACCCGTTTGAAAATACATATTTAATGCTTCCTGCGGATTGTAATTAGTACCATTGCCTAAATCTATTTCAGCAATACCATCTGCATCTAAAAATACACCATCTGGCACCATTCTTGACAACACTTGTTGTAATTTTAAATGAGTTAATTGAATCATATCAGCAAACGTAGTCATACGTCCTACTAAAGATTCAATAGCTCCTTTGTAAATTCTAGGTGCTACAATATTATAACTAAACTGTGCTTTTGTAGTATCAGTTTTTGGCCTTGTCATATTTTCAGCCAATTGCCATTTTAAAAGTTTGTTGTGCCCAATAACTTTAGCACCTTCATATATAACCTCTATTGATCTTGAAACTTTCTTAAACCTAGCTTTGTTGTCCTTAGGCGGGTCAAAAGTATCATCTTTTTTGATCACTTTACTTCCGCCAGTACTAGTATCTTTTATTTTATATACTTGATTATTAAAAGTTTTATACTCAAAATACAAAACATACACATAAGAACTATCAGAAGAGTCTTGAGCATTGTGGGACCTATTATATAAAATGCCATTAGCTCCTTTATCTTCTATTTCTTTTATATCTTCAGTAGTTAAATCTGGGTATTGCTTTTTTAAATCAACAATAGAAACTCTACGCACCTCACCAACATAATATATATCGTCAAAATAAGGTGATTCGGTATAAGAATAAACAAGATCAGAAGGATCTACATAATCTATTTTAATCCCTTCAGCAGTGTTGAAACTGTTTTTACACGAAGACATACCAATGGTTACAGCATCATAATTTAATCTTCTTTGTAAAAGATCGTATTTATTATGGTCAAGAACATTATTTATAGCTTCTTCTTCGGCAATCTCAATAGACTGCTTGTATTCAAGCTGCATGTGTAACTCTAATTCTTCTTCTGTTTCAGGAAGCTTTTCTTTATCATTCTCATACACATCAATGCCTAACTGTGCTTGAATTTGATCAGATATCTCTCTTGTTTGCATATCCTTCAACATGGATTCTACATAGCTACTTCTTTTCTTTATAGAAGCTGGATCCTGAGAATATGCTTTAATATCATAAGCTCTTTCAGACATACCATTAACTACAATATCAACAAACTTTGGTATAATTGGAACAGGCTTCCAATCTAAATTAAGATAAGACAAATCACCATTAATAGATAATTCATCTTTATATTTTTGAATAGACTGTTCGCCTCTTGCGTATAGTCTTAATCTGTGAAAATTATCTCTACTTGCGAAGTAACGCATTGTCCCAGAGTCTCTCTTAAACCATTCGCTTTCAATTGCCCGTGCTATTTCTAAACCATATGCATTTGCTTTTTTTTCAGAATCTGAAACCGCTTGGCTCGGAAATATACCTTTTGTTTGAGTTTTTAACATTTATTTTATTATTTTTGAAGCATTACCCTGGTTGTTGTATTTTTTAAAACCAAAATCTAATACTTTTTTTGTAGTATTTGCTTTAGGTTGATATGAATGTTTATTACAAGCTATAATAGCTAGTCCTGAACTAATAGAGGCATCAAATTTAGTTCTATTATTAATATTAAATTTAGACCAATCATTCAACGTATTATTGAAATATATATTCCCGTAATCACCGTTTTCTTGCAAGCCAACATAATTTTCTATATAAGTTTCAATTGCAGCTGCGTGCACTTGCTTTATATCTTCTGAGGAGTTGGGCATTCCCCCAATCTCTTTTTCAGTGACAGATAATTTGTTTATTAATTTATCTGGTCTATTCATTGAAAACCCTCTATATCCTCTTCTTTTTAAATAATATAATAGTCTTGGTTTATTGTTTTCCGCAAGTATAGGCATCCCATAAAATACTAAAGACATCAAAACATCTTCAAAAAATATTTCAGCGGTTTGAGGTCTAGCAATGTATTCTAAAAAAAACGTATTAGCTGGAGCATTTTCCATACTAAATTTAGTTAGCCCGTGAAGAGCCCCTTTTGATCCATTGCCGTCAGTTGTTCCTGATATATCATATGAGTCACATCCAAATGCTCCCATGTGTTCATTACCAGGGTATCTGCCTCCATTTTTTAGTATTACACGGTTTTGCAGATTTAAAGTTGGAATCCATGAAATATTAAACCTTCCGTCCTTACTTGGATAAAATATTACTTTAGTATCTTTAATACCATTTTCCCATTGAAAATTTCCTTTAACAACAGCCCCTGTAGATAGTGTGCCATCATTATAATCTATTTGTTCGTATATTTTTGTTAAATTAAATATACTGTTTTTGCTTTCGTCACGAAATGCATGCTCTTCAGATCTTGGGAATTGCCTATAGAATTCATTTAAACCGTTTTTATCATTCTTAAGTCCTTCTGCTTCGTTTTCCCAAAACTCAATAACACCTATATCTATGTACTCATTATCGTTTCCAACAACGGGTTTTTCTGGTGTATCAAATACAGGGTATCCATAAGAATCAATGTATCCTTCGTAGTTCCATTCCATAGGAATGAACAAACTATATAATCCCGAGCTAGTCTGTCCATTGCGATTTCGTTTTGTAACATCTGATGCTTTGTATAATTTTTTAAAATTTTCACCACCTTTGTCTAAAGCGTTTGATGTTGAGCCCATTAAACATTTACCTATTATCTTACTACCTAATCTTAGTGTAGTTTTAGTAACTCTCCAATTGTTTAATATGTTGTCAGGCTTTTCCCATTTCCCTGATTCATCATGAACTAATAACTTAAGTTTCTCTCCATCATAGCTGTTATCACCTGTGTTTTTCCAATCTATTGTTGTATCAAGGCCTTCGAGTTGTGTACGGGTCTCGCTGGAAGTGATGGATTTCCTGGTGAGCTTTGAGGCTGGGACACGGAAGGCGAGTTCCGTTTTGGGGCGGTCCATTCCGTCCTGTATTGGTTTGAAAAAGAATGGATAGTTGATGGATATTGGGACCACCTTGTCTGTAAACATCTTCTTTGCATCAGATCCCGTTTTTGATAATATTCCAAACCTTGCATCGGAAGTAATGGTAGCCTCATGTACTGTTTCGGAACTGGACATAAAAGAAAATCCCGAGCGCCTATTCTTAAGGTAACACATTCCGTAGCATCTTTTATCTGCTTTGCAAGCTTCCCAGAAAATGAAGAATAATCTATTTGCTTCTCTAAAGTCTGGTTTCCCAACATCAATTTTGGACCACTGCAGGTACATATAATGGGAACCAGTAATATAAGTAGGTACGTTTTTGTTTTTAAACCAAAAACCTTCTTCACGCCTTGTAAACTCTTTATTAATATATCCATACCACTTTTCTTTAAATTCTTCTGAGTATTTTTCCCAATCAAAAATGGTTTTAATATTTTTTAACTCTTTAGGATATTCATTTGGTACCCATCTATTATTAATTGTAGAAACGTCCTTAGGTTTTGGAAGAGCAATTTTTAAATTTTGTATTTCGTATATATCTCCAATTTCACCTGTATGGCTTATTACAATAACGTCATGCTCTTGATTATACCCATACTTCCAAGCTTTTTTCTTATTAAGTCTGTCCATTGTGGTTAACTTAATTGGCTCAATTATTTTTAATAACTTTTGCTCGTACATTACTTAGATCTTTTTTCAGCAAAACCACTAAAAGATTTTTCTTCTTTTTGTAATGTTTTGTTTTCTAGCATTGCTTTTTCTAACTCTATACGATTAAGTATTTCAAAAGCATCAAATATTGCTAATTTTTTTGTGGCAGCTGCATTTTTTAATCTGTCAGCAGCTAATTCATCTTCAGCGCCATCTACTATAATTTCTTCCTCAGCAACTTTTATTAGCTCTTCAACTGCTTTGTACCCAGACTGGATTATACGGTTCTTCTGTTCCTTTGCTGTCATATTTAATAGTAATAGATTGTATTGGTACTCTATATAATCGTTTATCTTCTATAATAAACTCATATTCTGATTCAGGTGAAAAACCTACTAGGGTATTTTTGCTATACACGCCGCTAGAATACGTTACAAAGCCTTTTAAGGGCTCTTCAGTATCTTCTGATATAATAGTATCAATTTGTTTTTTAATTGGCTGTATGAAGCAAAAACCTTCTGTAGCTTTCCACTTGCTGTTTTGTTTATATAAAAATATTTGATCTAAGTAACAAAAGTACAAATCATCTTTAAAATAATTTGTACTGTCTTTTTCATTACCACGTACATCATAAAATCTTCTAAAAATATTATGATGTACTATGATTTCATCACCTACCTTTATATTTGTTTTTAAAGCTTTAGGAATAGATACAACAATAGCATTTCTACTGACAAACTTATGATCCTCTATAGAGGTGTTTAATATTAAACTTTTGTCTTGTATTTTTTTTGTATTATTATATCTATTCTCTTTAGGCTTTATTATGAAAGAATAAATGCTATTCATAGTTTAAATTAAATTCAATACTAACCGCCATATTTTTATTAAAAGATTTCCATGGTAGTACTTCATTATTCTTAACTATATATACTACATAATTTTCTTCTTTTTCTAAAATATCGCATATCTTATGGCCTCCGTATACTTCTTGTCCTACTGCATAATGCATTGCGTCATTCTTATAGTCTCTGCCTATAGATATTTTTCGTATTAAATTCACTTTAAATTATTTTTTATTCCGCAACAAGTAACTCAGGTTCCGTCTGCTCTTCTTCAACAGGGGTTAATTCGCCCGTATTTATATCTAATGTAGACTTCCCGTGCTCTTCTTCAATTTCTTTTACAATCTCATTCATTTTGTTTTGAACAACAGAGTATTCTGAAAGTAAAGCGCTTTTTTGAAAACTGTATTGCATTTCTAAATCTCCAAGACTATTTTTGATTTTTTCAATTGCTGAATAGTTTTCTTGAACTTTTTTAAGTTCTTTTTCTGATAATTTTTGTTTTTCCATTTTATTAAATATTAATTAATTGTTATATAGTATATTACGAATATTATTCATTATTTATGTCTTCAACTATTTCGTTTGTAGCTCCTATTGTTTTTGTAACTACTGTAGGGTTTACTTGCTCTGCAATTTGAGCATCAATAGCATCTTTTTTAGCTTGTACATCTTCTTCACCCATTGCTGTTTCTACCCATCCGTTAATATCATCTTCTGTGATATCAACAAATGCTGTAAAGTTAGTTAGGTCTGAGGTATCTAATGAAATAGTTCCATAGGTACTTCCTATGTTACCATTTTCATCTTCTCCTGTAAGTCTCCAATGAACATTAAAGATTACGTCGTTATTACCCTCTAATGTAGGGTAAGTGTCTACTGTTTTGTTATTCCAAGTGTAAGTCATTATTTATTTATTTATTTATTTATTTATTTGTAAAAATTTTTAAATTAAAAATCCAGATATTTGTAAAGTAAATTTATTTTTCATACCTGCGTTTGCAGATAAATGTAATGGTTTTGAATCCCATATATAACCTTCTCCAGCTTTCCAATTATCGGATGTTTTCCAAATATTATCTTCTTCTGATTTATATTGCAGCATATGCCCTACTTTCCAATCTTCAAGATATATGTTTGCTCTTACTTTTAATCTTTTATCGTTTGGAAATTTTTTATTTATTTGATAAAAAGTGTCTCTATGTAAAGCAATAGTGTTTCCTGGTGGCTGCAAAATACTAGATAGTGTAATAACCTCCATACCAACTTGTTCTCCTAATTTTTTAAAATCAGCTTGTTTATCTGTATACCAAAGCTGTTGTATTACAGTATTGTTTTCTGTTAAAGTTTCACCTAAACCGTACTCTTGGTGTATATCAGTAAGTTCGTGCACTTGATGTGCTAAACACGTTCCTTTATGTACGGAATAATCTTGCATTGGAGGTAAAAAATAACCCCAATCATAATTTAATTTTATTTTTTTTAACATTACAATATATATTTATTGGTTATTACTTCGTCTACTCCTGTATTTTCCTTCATCCACATTGCCTCTTTATACGTGTTTAGTATTGGCTTACCCTGAATATTAAAAGAAGTATTTAACAAAACAGGATGGTATTCTAACAGGTCGTATATAAATTTATTTTGTTTTTCTGTTACTGTTTGTAGTCTACAAGTTTTATCTACATGAGTTACTCCAGGATACTCACTAGTTATAACTTTAGTATTATGAGTCATCCATCGATGCATCCCAAATGATTTAAAATATTTATGAGCATCTTCTTCTCTACATACAGCGGCAAATGGTCTAAACCATTCTCTATTTTTAACTTCTGAATTTAATTTTTCTTTTACACCAGCCGTTGGAATACATAAAATAGATCTATTACCCAAAGATCTAGCTCCATGTTCAGATCTTCCTTGAATTAAACCTATTATTTTTCCTTTAGATAATATTTGTGCTACTTCATTAACATTTGTTTCTCTTCCATTAGGCATTTCATCATATGGCTCTGAACCTAAGTAAGTTGTATCTACCGGATCAAGAGGCTTTATAAGAGATAATAAACATCCCAGAGCTATGCCTCTATCATCAGAATTAGGAGATACAAAAGCTTTATAAACACTATTGTTTAATATATTCATTGCCCCTCCTCCAGAAAACTGTAATTGTCTATCTGGATATTGAAGAATAAATGGAATAGCTAAATCTGCAAACTTTTTTTCAAAAGCATATTGATTAGCATAAGCTATATTCCACGCAACTTGGCCTTCTTTTATACAACTACAATATATTTCCGTCCAATTTTTATGGTGTATATTAACATTATTACAATTACTTATGTCGTAAAGTTTTTTGGTGTATTCAAAAAACTCATCAACTCTTTTACCATAAGCAGATAAACCCATTATTTTTCCAGCATATGTAAGATTACCTTTCCATATGTTGTCTTCTCTTTTTATATCTTTTAAATAATGCCCAATAGCAGCATAGGGAACGCATAAGTCAACCTGGCTTTTAAATATTAATTCAGGTTCTTTTCCTTTGTCTCCTAAATAAATATTAAAATGTCCATTGTCTGAACCACCATCAAAAGAAACTATTAATGAAGATTGAATAATCGATTGATACATAACATTGCAAGCATGAGCAATATGATGAGGTACATATTTAATGTTTTTAGCTCTTAGCTCTGATTGATATTCTTGAGGCCAAGAATTAACCATTGCATAATCATATTCTTTAGCTCCGTACTTTTTTTCAAAATAATCAAGTATTTCATTCAATACTTCAATTGGATTTTCAATTGGAAAAGTGTAGAAAAATGCTGCATTTTTTAATCCAAGCCATCTTTCCAATTCAACAACTTCTAAGAAATCTCCTCCCAAAGAAATTGCTACACCTGCATTATGCGAACCGTATAAACCTAAATTAAATTTTGCCATAGTATAATTCACCCCATAAGTCTTGCCAATTATAAGCTTCCACCTCCCATGGGTATTTATTGTATTTTATTTTTTTTCTATCAAAGTTTAAAGACTTTCTGTGGTTGTCTATTTTATTATTATACCCTCTGACAATATTAATATAGTCAGAATAAGTTGACATCCTAGAGCCATAAAACATATGAGCATTAGCACATATAATGGTATCTAAGACCAACTCCTCGCTTTTACTGGCTGTTGTCAAGTCTTTTAAAAAAACAGTATTATACTTTTGTTTTAAAAAATCAAACATTAACAAGTCAGGCTCATCAGTTGCTATGTATAAAGGTACTGATTTTCTGACATTTCCATCTAATAATGATTCTAAATTCTGATACAGCTCTTCAGTCCATTGTGTCTGCGTATACCTAAAATCGCCTCTTCTTATGTGAACCGCATCATAATCACCAGGCATAAGCTGCTTAGCTTTTTGAAAAAACTTATTTTTAAACTTAACTCCATCCTTTACTTTTTGCTGTATTATTCTTCGTGCTTTATCGTTTGGAGGATACACATGGTATCCAAAATGCCCCAATAAATTTCTTGGAAAATGTATTACCTCATCATCACTCATTATGTCATACAATTTTCTGTTATCAGAATTAAACTCATTAAAATGATTTATGTTTTCTATACTGTGATAAATAAGACCTTTGCCGATAAATTTTTGAGGGCCCCAGTTTATATCTTCATCATTAAACATAATGCACTTTATATTTTTACATATACCATCATAGTTTTGTTTTTCTGAAGAATACTTTACAAGCTCTGTGTCATTGTAATCTATGCAATCAAAATTATCAGTAAAAGCTTTTCTGTCTAATACTTCCCAAATATCCCAAAAAGTTTTTTTGTCGTGATGCTCAGATAGAAATAAGCAATATCCAGGTGGAGGTAGTATTATTTTTCTACCAGAAACATATGACATTGCACCAACCATTTCATAGCACATTCGTATATTATTAAAACCACCCCACCACCAATCAAAAGAAATATATCTATTCATCATTATCAGATGACTTTATTAATTCTCTATAAAAATAAGAATTAAACTCTCTTCTATAAATAGTTTTTCCATTATCAGGAGACTCGTATATGTAAGCTTTATCCTTCATAAGGTGTGAATGGTTCATTATAAGTAAAATGAGTATAAAGATTATCAAAGTAAGTACCTTGATATTTATCAAGCCTCCCGTGTATGCAACATCCAGACTCAAACATAATCATTTGTCCTGGCTCAACATCCACACCCCACCATTGGTTATCGTGGTCTTGAATATTTAAATTCCAAGGAGCATCTTTTCCTAAAGTAATACTTGAAGCTACATGATGTGTATCTTGTCTATCAAAATGGGCTTTAAAAATAGTATTGTTACTATAGCTTCTGACACCATATACTACAGCCGGGCTTAACGTTCTTCCACACCAATCTTCATGAATTTCCAACATAGCGGATTTTATAAAATCCACCTTATCTTTATATTGGTTTATATCCTGTAAATAGCTAACTTGTTTTGAATACGCTTCTTTGCCTGGATAATTTTCTTCTTGAAATTTTGATCTATCATAAAATTCCATAAGTATACTGTACACTGCCGGGGGAACGTCCAATATTTGAAATCCTCTTTCTGTAGCTCTAGTTATTGGCTGTAAAGGACTAGGGTCATAAGGTATATAATCTCTTATTTCTTTTATTAAATTCACAGTTTAT
>Ga0209603_1001075_pt1 | contig 29514 bp, 52 predicted proteins | sample COGITO_mtgs_1206_FD_184812 | JGI IMG/M metagenome (GOLD analysis project Ga0209603, IMG submission 184812) | Pelagic marine microbial communities from North Sea - COGITO_mtgs_120607 (SPAdes) (version 2) | ecosystem: Environmental > Aquatic > Marine > Epipelagic ... | reverse complement strand
TATTTTCCCATTTTCGTAAGCCGTTGGAGTCGTTACGATACTCGCTTTTCTTAATAAACTCATTATAAACAGTTTTCTAAATCGGTTAATATTTTATCTGTGCCTTCAAAATTCTCGTAATAAGAAGCACGCCTATGTAATTCACTAATTAAAGCATAAGGGTAGTAAACCTCTCCCCAGTTTATTGTGTTTGTTATAACTCCTATGCCCCACCACGAGCTGCCATACATTTCATTTGCCATTATGTTGTTAGTTTTATTGCTTCTGCTTGTGTTAATACTTTATTGTAATATCTCACTCCATTTATTTTTCCTAAAAAGTCTTGACTACCTAAATTGTTTTCGTTAAAAGCAAACTTAGAAAGCCCTATTGGTATACTCCCAGATGTGTCAGAGTGTATTAAAGAACCGTTTTGGTAAAATTTAAAATCGTTTAGTTTCCAAGTTATAATAAATTTATTTCTAACATCAAAGTTAACATCAGTATATTTTTGAGCGTCAATAGTTCCGTTTGTATGCGCTACAAACATTCTAAATTGTGTGTTACTATTTTCTTTGCCAATTACAACTCGGTTAGCAGAGCTTTCGTCAGATATTGAAATTCTACCAAAACTACTGTCTTTAAATGATTTTTGTATGTCAACAAACATAGCCCCCTCATTGCTATCAAATAAATCAGCGTTTCCAGCGTTTCCACAAACATCTGCAAACCTTGTCTGTATTGTAGTCGTTGGTATATAGCTAGAGCCAAATGTGCTTTGTTCCACTTGACAACCCCATAAATAAACAAAAGCCGTTGAGCTTGTGTCGTTACTATCTACGTTTCCACTAGTAGCCCTTGCAGAAAAATAATTGTTAAGTGAGCTTTGAGTGTCAGATAAAAACGAATAAGATAGTTTAAGCCAGCCATTTGAATACTCAGTTACGCTTGTACTATTTAATACAGCAATACCAGCCTCGTTTGTGTAAATAAATGACTTAGTAGAAAACTGAAATCTTAAATCTATTCTTTCAAAGAAGTTACCTTGTACTCTTAAAGCTAAATAATCGCCTTCGCCTTGTTTTACAAAAACCGAAGTTGTGTATTGAATTTGACTTGCATTTTTAGTAAATCCGTCTTGTATATAACTTGCATTAGTTGACGTTCTTTGTATTTTATCAGCATTTAATTCTCCGCTTGGAGACGTTGTGTTATTAGACGTTACTGTTGTTCTTAATTTAAACCAAACTGCATTGTTAAAATCTTGACTGTAAGCTTGTAAATTAGTCGACTCGCTTTCTAAAAGTAAACTTGGACAAGTGCTATTTTTGTAGTCAAGTCTTGGAGTGTCATTTGCCACCTCTTCTATTAGTCCCTCTTTATTTATTCTAGTCGCAAGTCCGTTAGCTCTATCAAAATCAAAATCCCCACTTCCATCACTAGGTAAAACAGAGTAAACCTGTGGAACTGTGGCAGTCTGCCCTTTATATCCGCTAGGTATCATTGCTAAAATTGGATTCTCCATTATCTTTGTGTTATTATTGAAGTTGTGGCACAATACCACCACTGTCCGTTTACTTGTAACCTCAACGTAATTACTTGGTCTGCATTTATTGATAGTTCTTTACCAAAGTCAAATTTAACGTATTCTCTTACTGTATTTGCGTGAGCTTGTGTTTGTGATCCTAATAAAACATTGTCAGCATAAACGCTAAGAGTTACAGAGCTTCCGTTTGGAAACTGTCTAGTTAAATAAGGCATACTTGCTAAACTTAAAGACGTAAAATAAGCATTATAAGGTACTGGTATCCCTCCATAAGCAAAGGGAAACGCAGTAGTCGCTCCAGCATCATATATCGTGTATGTGTTAATAGCACTAATATAGTGTCGCCAAGTAACACTTATTTTTTCAGAAGCATAGCCTCTAAAAACACTGTCAGTAGATTTAGCTTGTATTATGTTATTTCTCATTCTTAACCACTAATAAAGGTTTTGTTTCTTTTTTTAAATAAGCTATTAACTTATTAAAGTTTTTCTTTTTAATCTTATAAGCCATATAATCTCTATAAAACCCAGCCAACAAAGTTAGCGTCTTTGTCTGGGTACATATCTGCATTTTGGTTTGTGTTATACTCTGGAAACAAATTGTTATTAAAGCCCATATAATCTATAAATCGTCTAGTGTAAAACTCCGCAAAATTTCTATGTCTTTGTGCTAAAAAATCTACTTCTGTTTTCGCTGGACTTTCTGAGTTTTCAGACTTATGCTTAAATAGCCCTCCGTTTCTAAGCTCGTAACTTGCAAAAGGCAAATAATCGACCATAGCAAAATGTATAAGCATCGGTTGTATGTAATCATTAACTAAAGCTAAATAGTTTCCAGATAATGTGTTATTTAATATGTCAGCAGAAATTCTATCGTATAAGCTAGTGCCTAGATAGTTCTGTATGTGCATCTGTTGTGCAATTTTAATAAAGTAAATAAACTTATCCGTATCGACGTTTCCGTCTATAATACTGTTTTTTACTACGTCTTGTCTCTTTATAAATAAAACTGTTGCCATATTATTTTCTCCAATAGTTATTTTTAGCCGATGCTATTTGTGCAACCTCTGGCTCATTTACTGGCATTTTAGCTTCCTTTCTTAAGCTAGGATCAAGCTGCATAATTTTAGCTCTTGCTTCTGCTACCGATATTCGTTCATTGTTTTTTCTTAGATATGTTCTACGTTCCCAATAATGAGAGCAATTAACACCGCCTTTGTAAAGCCAAATATTGTACGTGCTTTCTCCTTTTGGAGCAAACTGTGAATTGTCAGAACTCTGCTTGTCCAAGTCTTCCTTTCTATATACTTTATTTGCAGATAGCATTTTATCGCAAAAATCTCTGCTTTTCCCAGCCGTTGATCTGCCAGTAGTATATTTGTATCTTATTTTTAAAATTGAAGTATCTTGTTCGCTTTTTTTAGAAGGACTGCTTGCTACTGCGCTAGCTAAGTTTAAACTAGAATTTAAAGCGTCATCGTAATCATTCGCTGGTCTAGTATCAATAAGCTCATAGTCACTCAAATCTTCGTCCTCTAAATTAACTAACGACTCATAGATCTCGCTTTTTAATCTGTCTATGTCCTCCAATGGAACACAGTTAGGCACTTCTTTGCCGTCTTTTATTTTAGTTCCAATTTGCTCATATCCGTCCCAGCAAGGTTTTTTTAGTTGAGTTTCTAGTTTTTCGCCAGTTTCCTCTTCTACTTGTTCCTTAGTCATTGCATTTTCTAAGTCAACAAATTCTAAAGGCTGGAGTGTTCTAAAATATAGATTTAATGTTATTTCATTAAAAGCCAGTATATCATCAAAAGCATTGATTAGCAGATTCTGAAATGGTCTTATAACAGTATTATCCATTAATACGCTAGCAGTCTTTAGCTCCTCTGCGTTGTTCCCTAAGCCAGTGCTATCTTTAATACCTAAAAGCATTGGGCTTATAATCCTATGCGATACCATTACCTTGCTCATCGACTCTTCGCTCAAAAACTGATATTGCTGATGTGCGTCAGATAATTGTACCGGCTCAACAGTAGCTCCAGACTCATTGTTATCGTTAAAACTCAATATAAAGCGACCAGCATTGCTAGATCCACTAAATTTCTCTCGTATTTTACTCTCAATTATGCTTCGCTCCTCTTCGTCTGGTATACCATTATTGAAGTTTATTAGCATACTAGGTGCTAAACCGTTCATTATGTTGTTCAAATGGTAGTTAGCAATTTCCTCTTCAAGCTCTGCGTACTGTAAACCCCCTTGATAGTCTACCGGAGAGTAGTAATAAAACCCAGCTCTATAAGGCTTTACGCAATATATTTCAATCTCTTCCTTAGAAGATCCAAACGCAGCTAGTCTTTCTGGCTCGTCAGACGGTTTCACATCGCTCCAATCAGCCATATAGTAGTAGGAGTCAATCTCGCCCTCTTCGTTCGCCTTACCGCTTCTAAGAGTCTCTATTGGAAAATGAGCAACCTCTATAATTCTAGTGTGTTTTTTATTGTAAATTACTTGCATAGCACACTGTCCCATTAACTTAAGGTCGTATGATAGCTTTCTTACGTCATCATTTTTTAATAAAGACTTCATTTGAGCATATTCGTCTGGTCTTTTATTGCTATTTGTAGCATCAAGTCCCCTACCGAATATCATTTGACTAATGCCATTGATAGCAGCATTGTTAGTAGCACTTCCATTGTACCTATCTATTAAATACTGGTAGTAATTATTGTCTTCTCCATACGCTACCCAGTCTTTGTTTTTGAACTCTTTGACCTCTGGAGTAGTATAGGTGCTTAAATTTACAATTCTTATGCTCATATTATTACGTAATCGTTATTATAGCTATCCTCTGTGATATATTGATCTTTATTTATGTCGTAGTAATCATTGTTTGACTGGTTAATAGTTTGATTAGTACAGAAAATTTTGTCTTTATAGACAATGTCTCCGCCATTACTAGCTATTAGTTCTAAGTTATAAAAGTTATTTTCTATAAGAGAGCCAAAAACTGCATCAAATTTTAAGTAATTACCTTCTATAATAGGTGTAGAAGTAACCTCTATGCTAATATTTGTTGTCTCATTTCTTAGTTTTACAGTCAAGTTCCCAGTATTATATTTTCTAGGTATAACATAAAACGTCTTGTTTCCACTTGTACTAATTAACTTCATACTATTATAACGTATATTTTTACAATTTTGCACAAAAAAAAGGGTAACCGTTAAGCCACCCCTCTTTTATTTTACTTATTACTTTTTAAGCCTCTATTTGTGTAGCAGAAGTAACCGCAGCAACAATAGCAGAATCTACAAATAAAGCTGGTAAGGTTTCTTGCCCAGCCATTGTTAGAGTAAAGCCACTTAAATCGCCCATAGCAGCTCCAGTAACGATAGTTCCACCGCTACAATCAGCTCCATTGACCGCTCCTACTAATAGGAAGTTGCCATTGTAATCCTCGACCATTACGTGAGGTCTAGCTTTTACTACTTCAATCAATTCTTGTTGAGTAGCTAAGTCTAATTTAGTTAATGTCAGATTTAATGTCTGTTCGTAAAAAACAGTTCCATTTTCTCTGCTTGAAGTAATAGTCTGCTCTAAGCTAGAGTTTCCTTTTACATCGTATTTAAAAAAGTCTAATGTTGGTGAAGTGTTACCGAAAGCAGTAACTTCTCCAGCAGACGTTTGCAAAGTTCCCATAGTTCCAAAGTCAGCGAAATAAGCAGCTTTAATGCCTCCTACGCTATCCTTGCAAGGGACTTTACGTCCAGTGTTTAATAAACAAGCCATATATTTTTTTGTTTTAAATAAAAAAGGGTAGGCAGATGCCCACCCCTCTTCGTTATTAATTAATTATTTGTTATGCTACGTAGTATACAATCTCGCTACCGATACCGTACTCAACTCCAGACGTAAATCTCATTATCATACGTACATTTTGCGATCCGTCAAGGTCAGCCATATCTAAAACTTTAACCTCATTTTGGTCTGAAAGTAAGCCAGTGCCGAAAAATAAGTTAGATCTCTGAGCTAATACCATATTGTTGTCAGCTAATCCGTTAGCAACAAAGATATTAATTCCGTCAAACGATAAACCGCCAGATCCGTTGTACCATTGTGTACCTTTGTCATCTGTACCAGCAGCTCCGCCAGTTAGCAGTGAAAATCCGCCTAAAGCTCTTACATATGCTTTTGCTACATTCTGCGAAACATATAAAAATAAGTCCTCAGATCCGTAAAGTGAGCTAGGTAGTAAGTCTACTGTGTCGCCCATTTTAGCAATTACGTTAGCTGGTGTAATAGCAGCAGTTCCAGCTACATCAATTACAGTTGCATCAGCTAAAAATTTAGTTGTAAATCCGTCAAATTCTCCAGCAGTGGCAGTAACACCTCTCCAGATATTTTGCTCAGTTTTTTCAGCTACTTTAGCAGCTACGTAAGCTATTAAATAATCTGCGAATTTAGGTGGTAAGTTATCGTAAGCCGATACTCCCATTTGCATAGCCTCCCAGTCTGAACGGAAGTCTTTTTTACACAATTGTAGGTTAACTTGAAATTCCTCTGGAGTTAAAATTCTTTCAGTTAAAGTTACTACGTCATTCTCAGTAGTAAAATCACAAGTTCCGTCTACTATAATAGAGCCAACGGCTAGTTTTTTAATTACCTCTTGGTACTTTACATTTGATTTGATTGTAACACCTCCATTAGCTAGTGTGTTTCCAGAAAATAAAGCAGCAGCAATATATTCTCCAGCAAATTCTCCAGCATATGTAGTAGTCAATCCGTTTAGAGATCCGCTTGGGTTAGCTACATCTCTTAAGTTTACGTTTTTTCTCATTTTTATTTGTTTAATTTATTTAATACTCTGTCTAAAATTGTTGTTGGTCTGTTTTGTGAGAATTTAATCTCTGTTTTCTTTGAAGCTTGTTTCTCTGGCGAATGGTTGAATTTTTTGCTCATTTCTGTTTTCTCTTCTTTATCCTCTTCGCTTGGAGTTTCTTCAAATTTCTTTTTTAATTCTTTGATCTCTTCTTTTACCTCTTCAAGTGCTGGAGCAATTACCTCAACAACCGCAGCTACAATAGCCTCAACCTCTGGTGCAATCTCTTCTGGTACTTCTGTTTCGATAGTTTCGTCCTCAGCTTCAACTTCAACCTCTTCTGCTGGAGCTTCCTCGCTACCAATAGAAGCAATAATGCCTTCCTCTTCAATAGTCAATGCACGTCCGTCTTCAAGCGAATATTCTCCAATAGGTAGTGCTACCTTGTCGTCTTCTGTAACAATAAAAACAGACTGCCCAGCCTCAAAGCTCTCTGCCTCGATTACTGTGCCATTGTCTAACTTCATTTCTGCTAACTTTACGTCTGCATTTAGAAGTTTTTTTATTTTACTTAACATTTCTGTTGTTTTCATATATATATTTATTTAATTAATTCCTTGTAATGTAATCTAGGTTAATACTTTCAAGCTCGTCAATTACCGACTCCGCATCTGTGTAAGCATTTTCAAGCCTATCTATAAAGTCTGGGTAAATATCTGTAACTTGCGAATAAACCCTATTAAATACTTCGTTTTCTTCTGCATCAATTCCAAGCTCATTAGTCAAGTTTAAATAGTTTGTTATTAAGTCCCCTCCTTTAATGCTCCTATCTATAAAATCGTCTACTTGAAAGTTCTGCATATCTTGGTATTTATTCTCAAATTTAGCTATCTCATTTTCAAAAGAAGCAATAGCATTACTTAGTTCATAAGAAGCTCCAGCTAAATCATCTGTAATCCTAAAAGCAACTTGATCTACTTCATTTAAGTCTAACCAGTCTTGTAAATCGCTTACTGCTGATAGCTCAGTTTTCTGCTCTTTAGTTATTTTCTTTAATATCGCAAACACTCTTTTTTCTGTACTCATATCAATATAACGTTTTTTAAAATTAGTTTTGTATTTTCACTATGCTTTTTTCTGGATTATAAACCACTCGCTTCCGTCACTCCAGACTTGTATGCCTTCGTACTCTTTATTTATTACATAAGGAGAAACGCTTCCGTCTAAAGTGTCCCCACCTATTGGTGTTAATTCCGTTCTAGTTGCATTAGCATATCCAGTATTAGATAAAAACCTTATAACTCTATTTGTGTGACTAGCAGCAGTAGGTAAATTTAAAACTTGCGTTCCATTTGCACCACTCCAAGTAAGCTTCAAAAGTATTACGTCATCATAAATAGCATCGCCTAAATTAACTGTCACGCCTGGTTGTACTGTTAAGCTAGTAGGAATTAAATAGTTGTCTATATTGTTTAAAGTAGTTTGTTTAGTAACCCCACCTTGTACGATAGCGAATATTTCGCCTCCTTGTAATTCTGTTGCGACTGGTAAAGCGCTTATTTTTAAATTTGCCATTATATTTTTATATTGTAATTATCCTCTTGTAAAATTAAGTCTCCGTTTTCTTGTTGTAAATAGTCTATCGGTGTTACTCTGTTTATTGATCCAATACCTTGCGCCCACAAAGAGCCGTCGCAGCACTTCCTACTATATGTGTTCTTACCTTTACACAAACAAGCTCGTCTGCTGTTCTTAGGACTGGTTAAACTAGGTGTGCTATTATCTGCTTTCATTCTCTAAAATCATTTGTTTAATTTTAAGTAACTCAATTCCAGCTTCAATTTCTCTGCTTAACTCTTCTTTTTTAGTTTTCTCAGTAAAGTAACCTTCAATACTAAAGCCTTTTACCATTCCAGTTTTAACAAACTCTTGCCAGACTTTCTCGTTATTGACTTTTACAGTCCCCACCCAAGTTCCCAAAGGTAAGTCCATACCATAAATAGCACTCTTGTCTTTCTCTTTGTCCTCTAAGATCCAGCTTTCAACTAGACTAAGCCCAGAAAGCTCAAACTGATGCTCAAACGTAGAGTTGTTTTGTTTGTTGTTTATTAAATACATTTCAGAAGCCTTCCGCACTGTATCTTTAGAAAAATAAATATAGTATTCGTCTTCTTTCTCCTTTCGATATATAGTCTTGTTTGGTATCAATAAAGCTCCAGTTAAGAGTCTTTTATCACTATCAGCCTCAGCTAGTTTATATTCTTTGTCTTTGTTTAACGCTACAAAGTTCTCTTCAATCGCTGGGTATTCAACTATGCTTATAGCATCAATTCCAGAAAATTCTTCGTCCTCTTCTATTATTAGCTCTACAATTCTCATATTATTATAACGTTTATTATTTGTTTTTTTGTATTTAATCTATCGTTGCACCTTGTACAATGTTTCTCTCTAAACTCTGTGCGCTTGAAACGTCATTAGCTACTACATAAGCTTGTACTGGTTGATTAGTTTGTCCAGCAACCGCATCTGCTAACTGATTAGTTTCACTTGCTCCAACTATGTTAAAGCTAGGAGGTTGCGATCCACCCCCAGCAGACTTAGGCACGCTTCCTCCGCTTTTTGGACTTCCGCCTCCTAAAGCAGAAAGACCTTTTGCAGTAGCAGCAATATTGCCAGCAATACCAAGTCCAGCACTTATGGAGTTTATAGCAACAAAAGGTTGTCCACCAGTAACTGGTACGGCAGCAACCGCTTTAGCATTAGCCACTCCAGTGTTTACTAATATTTTAGCTATACCAGCAGCACTCTCAGCTATAAGCAATGCTTTTTGAACGGCAACGTTTTCTCCAGCAATATTCTTTAAAACAGATATACCTTGTTGAGCAACGTCTAAAGTAGCGTTTTGTATATCAGCTTTAGCTTCCTTTTGAGCTAAGTCTATTTCTGTTTCTTTTGCAACAAACTCTTTTTTTAGTTCTAATTTTTGCTCATCACTTAAGGTCTGATCCTCTAAAGTTAAAGCCCTTCTTTCTGCTATTAAAGCTCTTTGCTCGTCAAAGCTTAGTTGATCTGTTTCTTTATCAATAGAAAGCTCTTGTATTCTTTTTTCTTGTTCAGCTATTTTTTCAGCTTCGTCTTGTACTTTAAACGTGTCCTTTAATTCCTTTAATTTATTTAGCCTAGCCTCTTCTAAAGCAGCAGTGTCTTCTCCGTATTTAATTGCAGAAGCCTTTAGCTCTTCGTACTCTTCATTTACAAGCCTAAGTTTCTCTGCTCTTCTTTCAGCCTCTGTGTCAATTTCGCCCTTTCTTATAGCTTCTAAGGCAGCAATCCGATCCTCTTCAGCTTTAATCGCATTATCTGTATCCTCTTGAGCTTTTTTCTTTTTATCGTCTTTGTCTTTTAATAAAAAGCCGTCCCTTGAGTTTTTAAGTTTTCTTAATTGTGCCTCTGTTTCTTTAATCGTAGCATCGGCTTCCGTAGCAACCTCCTCTGGATCAAATATCATTTCCGCAGCTCCAAGCACAAAGTCCTCAGCTAGACTAGTTCCTTTCTCAATAATACCTAACTGTGCAAGTGTTTGCGATATAGCATCTATTGATCCAAGTATTATGCCTATTGGTAAAGTCAAAAAAGCTATAATACCAGCAGCTATTTTTCTGTTTCTTTCAGCAGCTTCTATTTGAGTTTTTTTCATTGATTCTTGCTGGGCTAACTGAGCCTCTGTCGCAAGTATAATCTCGTTAGTCTGTTGTACTTTAAGGTCTCTTATTTCTTTCTCTGTTTTACCTTGCAGCTTTAAAGTATTCTCCATTGAATTAGTGACCGCTAATTGTTCAGCAGTTACTTCCTTCATTTTTTCAGCAGCAGCTAAACCCTCTCTTTGTGATCGAGTTGTTCCGTCTACTGCACCCTTAATATCATCCCAGTACGCTACAATCAATCCTAAAGCCACAACTAAAGCACCAATGCCAGTAGATATCAATGCTCCTTTAACCCCTCTTAAAGTCTTTATAAACCCTTTAGCTCCAGTAATAACACCCTTAACTGATCCAGATAAGTCTTTTATTTTACCAGCATAACCCCCAGTAGCTTGGTCTAAAACTTGAAAGCCCTCTCTGTTTTTTTGAGCAGACCTTTGAACTCCTTCAAGGCTATTTTCTAAGTCTTTTAAAGCCTTAGCAGCTTTGCTTGTTTTAGCTACTACTTCAACTTCTATTTTTTCTGCCATAGCTCATTTTTTAATTGTTTGTATCCTTCCTTCATTGTTTCTGGTATTTTGTATTTACCTTTTGCTACGTCTATGTATTCGCCTTTAAAGTCGTACTGTAATCCTTCTAAAATGTCTTTTATCATAATGTAGTTATTGTTTGTCCAACTCCAAAAGAGTAGGCTATCTCAGAGTTAATATTGTATCTTACTTTTACCAAAATATCATAGCTTCTATTGCTTGTTAATCCAGTCACTGTTTTACCGCTTATATCATAACTAACATCGCTTTCTTTATCTCCGTTTATGTAAATAGAATAGCCTTGAATATTATTAGCTACTGGATTAGGTAATGGTGCCCAGCCTAAAGAAACAAAAGTGCTTCCAGCCGTTGCATTAACTTGTGCTAACCTACCTAAAAACGCAAACTCTGAATTAGCTATCTGCCCTACAAACTCCTTTTTATTGTAAAGCTCTAAGTCCGTTTTGTTAGTTAATAGGTTTGTTTTTATTTTATTTATTCTATAAGGCTTGTTGTTTATTACAAACGTGTCGTTCATTTGATACTTAGTAATTATGCTTAAAGGTAAATAAGCCGATACTTTTAAAAGCCTAGAGTTAATATCAAAAACTGCTTGAGTATAATCTAAATATCCTTCGCTAAATAAGTTACTACTTCCTGGCGAAACCCCAGTCCATTCGTCTGCTTCAATACCAAAGTTTAATGACGATCTACCTTGTGGTGCTGCATAAGGTGGAAACGGAAACAAGTGTGTAGGTTTGTTATAATAGTTTGGTTGAAGTCCATCTCCGTTTTGTAGCTGAAGAAAAAAACTACTGTCTGTATTCTCTTGCAGTTCTGGGCAAAACAAAAGAGGCTCCCCTATTGTTGGTGCAAACTTTTTGTCCAACATTGCTCCTTGCTGAATATACGACTGGTTACCATTTGACTGGTCCGTTAATCTTTCGTACATCATTTTCTCAAAAGGTAGCTCAACCACATAAGGCGCTCCGTCAAAATTAGAAAGCCCTCCGTTTGGATATATTTCTTGTGAAAATTCTGTATTTTGGATATCGTCTGAAAATTGAACTAAAAAGCTTTTTTTGCTTTTAAACTTAAATTCCATTTCTTTGTGTTGGAATAAACGCTCAACAGTAGACTTGCTCATATCTACATATTTTGTGATGTCGTATGCATTGCCTATGTTACTCCAGTAAGGCGCCCTTTGTGTCATTATACTTCCGTCTGGTTGCTTATAAACCACAAGGTTAAACATTTTAAATAGCCCACTTAAAAAGTCAATTACTTTCATTTTAGGCATTTGTTGAGCAATATCAAAAGTATTTTCAACTGCAGCATCTCCAGCGTATGGCTCGTATACGGCAGACCACTGGTTGACATAAGTAGAAGCAAAAATATCTCTTATCTCTTCTGTAACGGTAAGTACCTGAGTTAAGGCTATTGTGTTTTCCGCTACAATTTCAACTAAAACATCTAGTATATCGTCAGAGAAACTATTGCGGTTAAAGTACCTAAAAACTGTAAAGTTTCCCTCTAAGTTCCATTCTTGTATAAGTGCTTCAGTGCTTGAATTTAAAAACCTAACTGTGTAAGGTATTGTTGAACCCCCAGCATTTATTTGAAGTGAAAACTTGTACCTTGTAAGAATGCCAGAAGTATTTATTGTACGTGCATCGCCAATACTTGCTGGACTTGAGCTTTGAAACTCCCAATCCCCAGACGATTGTCTAAACCTATTTCTTACTACAAAACTATCGCCACCCTCAACGGCATTAGTTATATAGCCCTCGTTCTTATGCATCCACATATATAAAGGATTAAATGTAGTGCTTCTTAAAAACCCTTTTATGTCTATCTCTGGGTATGTAGCGTTTATTGCCTCAATTATCGAAGTACATCTAATAGCTGGTTTTACGTCAGTCCATTGTAAATATTGGTCTGTTGCATAGTCCCTATAAACCCCCTCCTCGTCTATCCTCATATTTCTAGTATGGTGGATATTTGCAACTATAACATCGCTAGATGCAGCCTGTTGACTTGTTTGCAATTTAGCAACTATATTAGCATCAGTATATTCAAAATTTAATGAAGGGTCGTATATTAACCCCCCCAACGTTGTATCACCTAAAATTTCTTTTAACTCAACAGTGTCTCCAAAAAAAACAATCTTGTAGGCATAAGCTGCGTTGTCTTTTAAGTCTACGCTTTTAAATTGTATTTTCCCTTTCTTGTAGTCAATGCCGTTTAGTTTTATAATTGCATCGTGTCTGTATCTTGCATCAAAACTATTTAATACGTTCTCATTTTCGTAATGCCTAAATAGCTTACTGTTTGCTTTAGAAGCTGGTAGATTAAATTGCTGACTAAATGGCGTAAAGACTTTGCCAATGTCTCTAACGTTTAATATGCTATCTGTTATAGTTATACTTTCGTCTTTAAATAAGTCTACTCTAATATAGTCGCTAGTTAATAGGTATTGAGGTAATGTACTTAATGAAGTAGGAAACAAATCGTAACTTAAAGTAACTTGAGTGTCGCTATCTATTGTCGTAATTGTAGCACTTTGACTATCTAAGTTGCTCGTGATAATGTCGCCAACTTGTGCGAATATAGTAAACTGAGCCGTTGTGTCAATTAACTTGTTTGTAGTTAAACTTGAAACCGACCCGTTAATCCTCTTATATCCTTTTATATAAAGCTCTAATATTTGCATCTAGCGAATGTTGTTTATAGTGTCGTAAGCAAACTCTATGTCTATTGTGTAGTTTATTAGCTTATCATTTAACGATGTTTTATACTCAAGACTAGAGCTACTAACGTTTAAAGGCAGTGTTTGATTGTTTATTTCAATCCAACAGTCTTCGCTTAACTGCATCTGTTTAAATATTTCATTGTAAGACTCTGGATAAAACCCAGTGTTTAAACTTAATTTCTCGTTTCCATTTTTAGTTAAAACTTTTTGCTGGTGTCTACTAGTGTCGTAAGATCCATTAACAACTATGTTTCTTTTAAATTTTTCAGTCTTAGTAGTTAAACTCTCTCTGCTACTCTTAAAAAACCAAATGTCTTGCAAAGCTCCAAACTTGTTAATAAAGGTTATTTTGTATGGCTGGTATTTACACTCTTCTATGTTTTTAACTTTAACTAATGTAACTCCGTTTGATCCGTCTAAGTAAATAGTGTCAACTGGAAAAATACTAAAATCATTGTTAAACTCTTCTAAACAAATGCTACCCTCAAAAATACCTCCGTCTAATAAAACCCTTTGCTGAAAATCATCAGCTCCATTTGTTGTGTTTGTGATATATTTTATTTGATCTACGCTTTCTAGTGAGCTAGATATTGCTTGTGTATACAACTGCTCTCCTTTATAGTAAAACGACACGCTTGTTGTACTATTTGAGTCTACTGGCAAATTTACTGGTGCATCGTCTAGCTTTAATATAGTTGTGTTTGACTGTAATAAACTTTGATTGTTTTGTGGGTTAGCTCCGTCTTCAAAAAACCCATAGCCATTAAACCCGCCTAGAGTTGTAAAAGCAGTATAAGTTCCTTCTGTACCTTGAATGTAATTTTTGCTTCTGTAATCCACCCAAACATTAGTACAATCATAATCGCCATCAAAAGTGCTTAGAATGTAATCGCTTACAAGCTCGGCTATTTCAACAGTCACAACATCAGTAATAGCAACCGAAGACAACCGAAACAAACTGCCAGTTGTTTGGTCTGTTATTTTAGTGCCAGTGTATATCCAGATATCAAAGTCAACTTGCGTTAGGTTTGTAGCCGTAAGGCTTATATAGTAGGGGCTCCTTGTGTTAATTTTTGCCATTGTATTCTTTTATTATAAATTCAGTAAAGTCCATTACATCGACTCTGTATTGTTTCTCCAGTCTTTTACTTATGCTTTTTAAATACTTGTGATAGGGTTTAGTGTAAAACAAGCTAGGCTTAATACCGTTTTTGAATATAGATCTAGCAATTAAAAACTGTATTGATTTCTTAAAGCCTATTGTCTCTATTTTTCTCCTTGTAAACCTTCCTTTGTTATCTCTAGGTGCTATGCCCTTTCTTACAATCCACTTGTCTAAGCTACTAGGTGGAGGCATCTTATCCGTATAAGAGTATGGTGTGTCATATTTTGTTTCAGTCCCACTGACCCCCTTGTCTACAAATGTAGCATAGTCCTCCATTAGTATTTGAAACTTTAACGTATCGTTATTCTCAGTTACTGGTGTGCCTTTAATGCTATCCTCTAAAGCTCCTCCGCCTTTTTTTGCAGCGATTAAGTTTTCTTTAGACTCCATTATTATAAGGTCTCTTACTTCTGCTAACGCGTCTTTTAAGTTTTCGTAAGTCATTTTAACAAGCGTCTATGTTATTCATCACTACCAGACTAAATGTTGCTACCCAGCCAGCGACTTGGTTTTCAAAGCGATCTCTAAACGGCTCAATGTTTACGCTGCTTTCTAAGTGATAAGCGTCAAAGTGTAGGTTTCCCTTTCTAAGTTTTTGTAGAAATTTATTTAATACCGCTAACTGTGTATTTAAAACATCTTGCTCATTGTCATTACCTCTGAATATATCTACTGTTTCGCTCTTACTTACGTCTACAATATCCATAGCCATAATGCTAAGGTTGAATGTCATTATCTGTCCGTTCTCCGTTACACTGTTTACAATTATATGCGACAAAGGAAAAATGTCTTGCTTGTTTAAATTGACTTGAGTTATATCGCCTTCCGTAACTGTGTTAATGTTTACGTCTGAAAGCAAAGCATCTTTCAATGTTTCTAATACATCGTAATACGCAAATGCTCCTCTATGTTCTATTGCACTCATTTATTAAATTTGTTTTTAATACTACTGTTATCCAGTTCTGTTTTTTCTTTTTTATAACTAAGTGCGTGTAAACACGTGTGTAAGTTTAATCTTGTAACCTCATCTATTTTAAGCACATCGAACTCAGCAAGTGCTTGAATTGAGTTATACCAGCCGTAGCGTTCTGTAAAGTTTGATCTTGCATCAAGCCCTCCGTTTCCTCCGTCTCCAAATAGTCGATCATAGCCACTGACAATTCCTTGCCTAAATTCCAAAAAAAAACTAAACTACTAATTACTGCGTCCATTGGAGTATGCCTCATAGCATCGTGATATGCATCGCCTTTGTAATCCTCAATCAAATACTTGTCCCCACTCTTTTGTTTAATAGGTCTATATAGCACACTCATAACTCTGTACATATTGTCCCAGTCCCCTAAATTAGAGTCAATGTCAATATACTCGCCAAAACTCATATCGTCTAGCTTAGGTATAAATCCAAACTCAGTGTCTCCAAGCTTAAACGACTTTACTAAATCTGGCTGCTGATTTAAGGTGTTGTTAATTACCGAAACAATCTTAGTAACATCGGTTACTTTAAACTCTAAAGACTTATTGTAAGGCACTCCGCAAAAAATTTCTAGCACTTTCTGCTGAACAAAAACATCGCTATTCTCGTCCTCTTCGTTTATGTCTAGGATCTTTAAGTATTTGACGTATTCAGACAACGCTATTTCGCTAAGTCTATTTGGTACATTTAGTTTGATGTTCATATTAATATAACGTAAGATTTAATGTTTTTATGAAATTGTATACTTGCCAAAGTTTGGCTTACTTATTATGCTATAAGTTCCATAACGCACCGAGTCAATTATGTGATTGTTTCGATCCTCTGGCTTGTTGGTTAGGTTTCCAGATTTGTCTTCTAGCCACTTATAGTTTCTAAATTCTTGTATAGCGTGAGGGCTATCCTTTGTGATGTTTATCTTGTATCTCTTTAATAAGTCAATCCCAGCATTTACACTGTCCCTTCCTTTGATACTTGCTTTTACATTCCAGCCCATACGCTTAAGCTCATCGTTTAATCTAGGCTCTGCTGAGTCCCCCCAGATTAGTTCCCTGCCTATGCCTATGTCTTTGAACTTTCTGTGTATATCGTGTCCAGTCATCATAGTCTGGTAGAAGTATTCTTTTATGTATAAATCATAACCTCTAAGCCAAACCCCTACCAAAGCAGTTGGGTCGTTTGTATATCCGTAATCTAAGCCAAAAGAAATAAACTTAGCATCGTCTGGCACTTTATCCACTACACTGTGAGTAAATATAACAGACTTGCTAACCCCCTTCAATCCTAGTCCATATACTTGCCAGTATTGTTCGTCAGTTTCTCTTAGTCTTTCAATCTCCGTTACAATGCTATTATCTAAAAATGGATTGTCTAAGTATGTTGTTCTATAAAACTCCACATCATCTCTGTTTAGCACTTTGTCATATATCCAATGGTACTCGTCTGAAGGGTTGTAGTCAATTATAATTTTATCAGTAGTCCTAAAGATTAACTGCTGCCAGTCTTCAAACTCCAGCTCGTTAGCTTCATTGATAAAAAGTAGATCTCTTTTACGTCCTCTAATTTTCTGAGGCTGATCTACGCTAATAAACTCAATTAAGTTATCGTTTAAGTAATACTCGCTATTTGATTTATTGTGCTGCTCCTCTCTATATATATCGTACTCTTTTAATATGCTTATAAAGTCCCTCATTACAGAAGCTCTAACGCTAGGGAACGTTTTCCTTGTAATCGTAATAGTCTTCTTTGTGTTTTTTAAGCAATACTGAAAAATGATGTATAGGATTATATTGTAGGTTTTACCAGACCTAGTCCCCCCTTGCTCCACTACAATTTTTGTTTTACTATTGAGTAGGTGCTTATAAACTACGTTGGTTTTAATCCTCGGTATTCTCAATTATTTCAATTTGAAAGTTAGTAGGCATTCCGTTAGCTCCAGTAATCTCTTGCCTCTCAACAAAGCCTCTGCCCTTGCCTTTAGTCTTTAAATAGAATATAGTAGCTGAAGTATTTCCGTCTCCTATTTGTTTATGTAATTGACTCTCTGCAAAATCTAAAGCTATGTTCTGTATATCCTCAACTTGTTTAGCAAACTCTTCGTCATCATTTAACCAGCCGTAATAAGTAGTCCTTCCTACTCCTACAATACGACAAGCCGTTGTGACTATGCCGAGATGTTTTTCAAGTGCTTCTAATATTGCCTTTTTATGTTGTTCGGTTTTGTTCATTTTAAATTCCTTTTATAGGTGCTTTTATTATTGGGTTTAAGTCGAAGTTCTTTTTTTTCTTGCCTCTCTGAGTAGTGTCTATCTTTACAATCTTTGAGCCCCATTTCTTTTGCATTAGTTTTATTTGATCTCTTTCTCTGCCCATAGTTCTGTAATCGGCACAACCTCCTAAGTTGCCGTGATCCTTCTTTACTAGACAAGCATAGTTAAGTCTGAGTATTTTTCTATATTCATTTAAGTTCTGCAAACAATAGTCGTAATCGTCTTTTAAAGGTAGTCTTTCATCAAACCTTAATTTGTTGTTTAGAAAGCCCATAAAGGAGGCTGATACAGTATTAGTTAAACTGAAAGGCGAGTACTCTCTATAACTACCTTTGTCCCCTAAGATGTTAACCCCCCATAGCTTTGCTCCTACGTCTTCGCACATATTAAAGCCTTGCTCAATCCATTCTGTAATGTTGTTTATTGTTTCTTGTTTCGGCTTACCTTCTTTTATGTTCCAGCGTTTTATCGCCTCCAGATCATCGTCAACTATTAAGCCTTTGTCTCCTATATAATTGTCAAGCATATAGTTTCTTACTCTAGCAATGTTTCCTTTAATACTGTCTGGCATAACCTCTACGTTGTACCCTAGCTTTTTGTAATCCTCTGCTTCAAACTCGTGAACACAGTAAATCACGTCTTTTATTATTCTGTGAGTCTTAACTCCCTTAGCTCTCTTGTAGCTTGGTGCATATATTTTCATACGCCTTTAATTGGTATTTTAAATTCAAACCTTGTTTTGTTCCAGTTCATTATTTTTTCTCCCCACTTATTGTTTAGCATAGTAGCATACACCCTCCTATCGTCATTTGTATAGCCTATTACGCTATCTTTGCCTCCGTCATCTCCGTAGAACACAGTAGCATATTGATTGTCCTTTAGAAGCCTTCTATTTAAGTTTAGCTTTTGTACCCAAAACTCAACGTCTTCATTAATTTTAAACCTCTCGTCGTATCTTAATCCGTCATTCTCACAAATTAAAGTGCTTCCAAATATAACCTTAGTAAACGAGAAAGGCTGATAGTCTTTCAGCTTCATATTGTCAAGCGAGTAATCTACGCCAGCATATTTAATACCAGAGTCTTTAGCCATTATGTATATTTTCTCAAGTAACTCCAATGTTTCGTCTCCCTCCAGATCTTTGCTTTCTTTTTTTCTTTTAACCTTTACTAGGTCATCGTCAATAATCCAGCCGTATCCGTCTTCTTGCTCTTCTTTAATAAGATCTAAAATAGCATTTCTTTTTTTAGCAACCGATCCGTCTCTGCTATCGTCAATACTTTGAACGGCACTGCCATACCTTTTTTTGTATTCACTCTCTTGGCTTTTAGGTACGATTATTTTACCGCAACCCAGATACTCGTATGTTCTAACATTGTCAGCTCTATTGTAAGAGGGTATGTATATGTTATTCATCTTTGATACTTCTTAAGTATTTAGCTCCATTTAAAACCCTTCCTATGCCTTTAGACCAAGGTTTGCCATTCGCTCGCATTGAATGTACTGAGCTAATATCGAAATGAGTTTGTGCTGATAGCCAGTCAACCTCTGAGTCAAACAGTAATACGACGTAATTATGTGATTCGTCTAAATATTCGCTAAACTCAATCTCTTGCTCCTCAACTCCAGTAAACTCCTCTATGCTTGGCACATCAAGTCCCCAGTCCTCTAGCTTATCGACGTCCCATTCGTTTGCTAACGTGTCCCAGTCCCACTCGCCAAAACCAGAGTTGTCTTTTATTATAAACTCTCTTTGTTGCTCCTCTGTTAAATTGTCAGCTTTTATAATCCAAACTTCTTTTAGCCCAGCTTGTTGACAAGCCTTTAATCTCATATTGCCTCCTAGCACAGTCATTTCTCCGTTTACTACTATCGGTCTAATTTTAAGCATTTCTGGAAAGTCCTTTATGCTATTGACTAGTTTTTTAAATTTAGCATCTTTAATGATACGAGGGTTATCTTTGTTTCCCTTTACTTCTGTAATCTTTACTAATTCCATATTAATTGTTTTCTACTAATTTTGTGATTTTGTTTACTTTCTCCTTTATCGACTCTCTGTAATTTAATACTCTTTCGTCAATTTCGTCAATCATTCCTAAGTTAAAATGTTTTACAATCATCTCTTCGCCCTCCAGTTCTAATAGTATTAATTGAAAAGCTTTATAAAACTTATGCTCGTAATTTTTTACTACGTCAAAACCTTTAACCGAATGTATTACAGTTGCGTGATCCTTGCCTAAAAACTTTGCTATATGCCCAACTCGGCACCAGAAAGTTTCTTTAGCTATCTTGCAAAAAACTACTCTTGCATTTACATTCTCTCTTGTTCTTTTTTTGTCTAGTACATTTATGTCGGTATAGTAAAGTATTCTTTCTGCTAACCAATTATAGTTTGTTATTTCTTTCTCTGTCATTTTTTCTGTTTTAAAGTGTGCCTTCAATTATAAAATCGTTTATATCAAAAGCATCGCTTTTATAGTGTTCATATATTTTAATAGCCTTAGCAACCTCTTGCTCTCCTCTTTCGTAAAAGTCTTTTGATACGTCCCAAACCGCAATGTCTAAGTTCTTTTTATCAATACATAAAAATTTAAAGTCTTTATAATCCACTCCAAATAGTTTGCAATAAATATACACTTGTAGATAATAACGATATTTTGAGGCACTTTTATCAAAGTTCTTTACATCAATCGTAGTTTTAAGATCCACAAGACCTCCAGCATTTTTGAGTACATCTGCCTTAGCTCTAAAGGGATAGCCTTGTAAATTACCTATTGCTGGTATCTCCGTAACGCTATCTCTCATTAACTCCATAGCCGTATTGTTCTTGCTCATAGCATCTACTAAACGCTCTGAGTCGTTTTTTTCTTTCATTGTAAACACGTCTGGGTATTCCAGTTTAGCTTCTTTAAACTTCTTAGTGTTTTTACTTTGAACGTCTACAAAAACAACGTCGTCTATTTTTTCTGGCTCTAGCATCATAGTGTGAAACAACCAGCCGTCACGTAACGCTTGACTGTTCTGCTCTTGTCCGTATTTAGTAATATAGTGATATGTTTTTGGGCTATCTAACAATAGCTTTAAGGCACTGGAGGAAAAAGCAGCTTTTCCTAAGTATCCGTAATAAAATTCGTCTGAGTAACATTTCTGTTCCAGATCCTTTATGTTATGCTCTGTGTTATCTAATAGTTTTATTGTCATCTGTTATCATTTTTTCAAGTTGATCTACTTTTATTTTAAAAGCTTCAATCTTTAAATACATTTGGCTCATTATTTTTTCTAGGTTAGCGATCCTTTGCACTTGTGATGCTTTTGCTTTTCTCATATTATAGCGTTGTCTAATTGTTCAATTAAGTTCCTTATTTCGCTTCTCTCAAATTTACCTTCAATTTGTGCGTTATAAGTCTTAAACGTAAGCTCATAAACGTCTCGCTCTTCTTTCTTGTCTACTTTGCCAAGGTGCTTAATTTTCAAGTCAAATTTCATTATAGGTCTTTTTTAAATTGTTTTTATTTTGCTTTTGTATGTTGTCTTTCATTTTCTTATTTGCTAAATTATTATGTTCCTGATATTGCAATCCTTTTGTATATCCAAAACAACTAAATAAAGTTTCTAGTCTTAATTTTTTTAACTCTGAAATATCTAAGTCTTGTACTAATTTAAGAAAATCAGTTTCGTACTCTTTTACTTTTACACTATATTCTTTGTACCTTTCTTTTGCAGTCATTACAATTCTTTTTTAAATTGTTTATATTTTGCTTTTGTATGTTTGTCTTCTATTTTTATAGCTTGTTTTGCCATTGCGTAAAGCGAGGGTATATCGTTCAGTAACTCCCTTGCGTCCCACTCAATGTTAATATATCCGTCCTCTGGATCAAAACCGATTGCTTGTATGTGTACTACTCCATTTGTAGAATGTAATTGTGTTGTTGCTTTTATATTTAAGATGTCATTCATTGTTTTTTGTTTTTAATTTATACAATAAGCACTGCCTATAATAAACCCCATAGTAATTAGTAGACTAGCAATTCCTAGCACTATTAAAAAGTCTAATTTATCCGTTGCTTTTTTCATTTCGTTTTCTAGTTCTTTTTTGTCCATTTTAATTCTCTCTAAATATCCACCAATTTTCGTCGTCAAAGCAGTACTCGATCTCTTCTCCGTCATAGTGATTAAAGTGATGTCCATAGCCGTCTACAAAGCAATTCTCTGCCGTTGCCTCCCAATCAATAGCTAACCATTTAGGAGCTTTTATATCGTAACAGTCTTCTGTTATTTCTTGTATGCCCTCTACGTATATGTCCCAAATATCGCTATCCTTTATAAACCGATAGTCTTGTCCGTCAATCTCTTGGTTAAAATCAAAGTCATTTTCTAATTTTTCAACAAGCTCTTTGACCTCTTCTCTGTCTACACTAAGCTCTAGCTCCTCGTGTATAAACTCTATCAATTCTCTGTTAATTGTTTTCATTGTTTTTTATTATTTCTGTTAAACATTCGTCTGTTTCTGTAAAATCTGCGTGTTCTCCGCAATCCGCACATATACCAGCGTCCCATAGGTTTTCTGCTCCACAGCAGTCTGACGTCATTCTAAGTCGTATTGTTTACAAGCGGTTGAACAGTATGTATCTCCGTCTGTTTCGTTTCCACAGTGGTAACAACTGCTGGACTCTTCTGGCTCTTCGTAATAATTATTTTGTCTCATTGTTTTTTAATTTAATTTTTAACTCCAAATTCTCGTGTCTAAACTTATTAACTTGCTTCTGCACAGTATGGCTCTTTATTTCTAAGTCGTTAGCATATATGTAGATCTCAAATAAACATTTTGCTAAACTGTCTAGCTTCTTATTGTCTGGCTTCGCTTCCTTCCAAGCTATAAACTGTTGGCTTATTGCTGAGAAGTTAGCTTCAAATAATTGCTTATTTAATAGATCCATTAGCTAAAGTATTTTAGTTTAACTGTCGCCCACCAACTCAAGTGTCGCCACTCTGTTTCTGTGTAAATCTCTATTCTGCCAGTATCTAAAACTAGGCAATGTAATCCGCTGGGTAAAATCTTGTGTGTCATTGTTTTAATTTTTAAAGGTTAATATTATTAATGTTTCTTTTTAGAGGGTCTTCCTTGCATACCTTACTTTATGTTTCACTAACTTACTACAATATACAAGAAATAAACGTTATCCACAAGCTTATCAACATTTTTATTTTTCTGTTCCCTTAAAGTAATTGTCCCAGACTCCAAATTTAACTGGCTCTGTCTCGTACCAATTTATAACACTAGCTTGCTTCTCTGTAAGCATATAAGTTTCTTTGTTTACCTTAGTGTTGTCCCACATTGTAGTCTTTGGGCAAACCAGCTCCTCTGTTTCTGGCATCACTATATTGTTCAGCCAATACATAAAATTGCCTTTTGGATCATTAACGAAGTAAATTTTAACAACCTCACTAGGCAAACTCATTAAATTTTCGTGCTTCTTTTTTTCTAGCAACTTAGTCTTATAGTATTTGTTTCTGAATTTCATTTCAATAACGCAAGGGTTTCCTTTTGGAGTCATTCCTTTAGCATCATAAAACGTATTGTCTTTACCGCACCACTCTAAAGCCCAACCGTCTAAGTTTAAGAGATCTACTGTCGCTTTCTCGTACTTATCTATTATGCTCATTTAGTAGGTCTTTCTATGCTCTCAAAATGAGTGTTTAGTTTGCTAATCATATTTTGGTAAATCTTGCCATTGCAAGTACAAGGCTTACTATATTTTTTATTGTAAACACTAGCATAGTATTCAGCAATCATTATAGCCTCCTCTTTGCTTAGTTCTGTGCTGGTGCTTTTTCTAAACTCCTCCCAATTATTGTATTCCTTTAGTGTCATTTTCTTTTAAATTTAAAGTTGTCCATTTTATCTCGCCTCTCTTCGCAACCGCAGTCTTCGCCTAGTATTTGTTTTACTAGCCACTTAACGCCAGTTACTTTAAAGATCCTCTCTAATAAAGTCCCTAGTTTCATATTTTTGTTTTATTTCTTTTTTGATTAATTGAACTGTATGGTATAACGAATCATAGCTTATGTTTAACTCTCGGCTAAATACGCTTATTTTTTTCTTGTTTAAAAAAACTTCTTTAAATATTGAACTAAAATATATTTTCTTAATCTCTTTATAGTTAAAGCTCTTATCAATTAAGTCTGCGTCATTTTCTTTTAACCATTCAAATACGCATTGTATTTTATCCAGCACATCGTCCTCGCTATATAACTCTTCGCTCTCTTCTTTTATACTCTCTTCTGTTTCAAGTATAAAACGTTTTTCCTTTCTTTTTAAGTCAAAGATCATATTTCTAAGTATAACGTAGCAGCCGTAAAAATTAGGCTCGTCTTTGTTAAAGAGATAGTCTGTGTTTTTCTCGTGCATTTTTAAGTAAAACTCTTGTACAATGTCTTTTGCAGTATCAATATTGCATCCAAGCTCTAGCACATACTTAATCCAAAGCCTATCGTATTTATATAGTATCTCCAGCATCGTCTTTCACATAGGTTATTGATATTAAAACCACTGCAAGCATAAGCTGAAATGTTATTTGTTTTCCCTCTTCAACGTATTCCTCGTCATATAGAAATAAAAAACCCAGCCCAGTTATAAAATTAAACTGTAAGACTGGATTAAATTCGTTTGTAAAGACAATTAAAGCAATTAGTAAAACTACTAGAAAGCCTAGCGCATATAAAATCATAATGTTTTTTTGTCTAATATAAGCATTTTTTTTTAAATACTTCTTAGAAACTTATTAGCTCGGCTATCCTCTTCAATTTTTTTTATTAAATTCTCGTTCTCCATACTAAAGCCAACGTTATTTTTAACGGACCTAAGAGGCAACGGAAAGTCTAGCGGTGTAGGTCTGCCTCCAGTTTCAACTTCTTTAACCTTTCTAACGTGTATCTGGGTAATCATAAAGTCAGTAGGGTGTTGAACGTACCTATGTATAACCCAAAAATCGTCAGCTCTGTTTACAAACTTAGCACCGCCCTCTACGTCTCCAGATTGTGGAGGTATTGGGTAACCAGCGTATTTGTGATCTGCTCTGTGTAGTATTCTTATAGCTCCAGTATTTGCGTGAACATTTAACCAAATTGTTATATTATTCTGTTTGCAAAAAATTCTAAACTCAGTTGTTGCTTGATAATCGTACTCGTGACCTCCTATGCTCTTCATTAGTATAGGATCTTTAACTATGGAATTATATGGGTCAATCATAAAACCGTCATAGTCCCAAGCCTCTTTGTAGCTCCTTCCCAAACTTAATAAGTCTCTGTATGTGTATAATTTTTCTGGCGATATTATTTTAAAGTGATCGTCTATAAACTCTGTGTGTTCTATAAACTCAAGCTCCTCAATCATATTAATCGGCTTATTTGCTAGATATTCCACAAGCTTTCTAACTATTGAGTGAGGTTCATTCTCGCTACTAAATACAAGCCATTTCTTTTTATGTTTAATTGAGTAACATAACATAAGAAACAAGACTGCTGATGTTTTACCTACGTTAGCTTGACCTAAAATAACGTTAAAATTACTAGGCTTAAATCTTATGTGCTCATCAATGTCTGGAATGTCCAATCTTAAGCCCTCCTTAATGCTTCCATTACGGATCTGTCTGAGCTTCTCTATTGTTTCGTGATAGTTTATTGTCATTGTTTTGTATTAAAAAAGGCTACCTTTCGATAGCCCTTTGATTAAAATGGTAAGTCAGCTTTTTCTCTGTCTGGCATATGCTCCTTAGCCGATATAGGCTTCTGGTACCCCTCAGTCGGTTTAAAGAATTTAGCATACATTTTGTTAGGATCACTCTTAGCCTTTAGTATGTCAAAGGTAATAAACCCATTGTTAGCCTCAGCAGTAGCTTTGTTTTCTTTAAGCCAAGCAATCATCTCGTCAGCTTTTACTGACACATTAGTTACAATAAAGTCAAACTTGCCCTTTCTAGCAAATAAGAAATTTAAAAATTCAGTGTTGTTGTTGTCATTCATAGTTGTTATATTTATTTATTAATCCAATTATACATTTGTTCTGCGTCTTTTATAAGAGTCTCAACGTCCGAAACTCTTTGTGCGTGAAAATTAGATGCTGCTATTATGCAGCTTGTCCTTACGTTTAAGTAAAGGTCTTCACGCACCCAGCTTTTGAAGGTTTCTTTTTTATCCTCTCTTATTTCAGAAACGACTTTTTTGGGTTTTAAGTCCTCTCTAATTAATTTAGCATTATACATATCCTCGTTAGTGACTGTATATTTTATGGTGTCTCCAATAGATCCAACAAATTCGCCTTTAGAAAAAAAAGTGTAAGCTCTTCCGTCTTTAAAAGTAACCTTGCTTTTTTTCATTCCGTTCCACTGTCCGTCTGGATCAATGTGTTTTATAGTTCCGCTCTTCATATTAATTTCGTTTAAAACTTTCGCTTTCGTCTTCTCCAAATACTCCTAGTTCGTAAAACCCAGTTAGTTTTAGTACGGCTCTGCTCATCGCTCTTTTTTCTGCCATTTCTGGAACGTACCAACTGTTTGTGTTTCCGTCTTTGTAATTTTCTCCTTTCAAAGCAGATCCGAATGTTTCTATTTTTTTTCCGTCTTTCTCTGCATACGCTTTAAATACTGCGTAATTAGGCTCACACCTTACAACCTCGTAAGAAACGCTCATTTGCTCTAAGGCTTGTATCTTGTCAATTCCTTGGCGAGTAATTATTGTGTAGTGTTGATGCTTAAAAAAGTCATCTTTGTCTAGGTTATACTTTTTATATAACTCCATTAGCTTGTCTTTATTCATTGTTTATTTATTAAAGTTAATTTGTTTTGATACTTCAAGTTGAGCCTCCAGAAATTCGACTCTTTTTTCTAAAGCTGATATCCTAGCGTTTTGATAATCTATTGTATGATTAGATGCTGCTCTGTTTACGTCTTCTGAGTAAGTCATATTACATTTCGTTAAATAAGTCAAAAGCATTTCCGTAGCTTCCAGTAGCTGACTGCAGCATTACAACGCATCCATAGCTTAATCTGCTAACGTATTCTGTTCTTTTTAACTCTTCAATAATAGATTCGCCAGTAGTCTTGTTAACTTTAACATAGTCGTTAAAGGAGTCTCTGTACTCTTCTTTTAATCTCTCGTAAAGGTTTTTCATAATGTTATCTGTTTTAGTGTTTTACATTTCAAATCTACAAAAAATAATCCAATATAAAAAGTTATGAACGAAAAAAAAAGGAGCAAAACTAATAAAATTAGCCCACTCCCTTTCGTAAAACAATGATAACAAGCCAGCAGTCAGAGAACTGGCTACGCAAATTTACGTTAAATTAAATCTTTAACCAAACTTTCGTAATAATTAATTTTCTCTAATAGTTCAATATCCATTATTTTGCAAGTCTCCCTACTCTTTACAAGCATCTCTTCTGCCGTTCCGCCTCCGTACTTAATATCTAACTGTATACTGAATTTATACTGTTCTCCGTATCTGTAAACATTACAACCTACGCATTGCACTTGGCAATTAACTTCGTCCCACCGAGTAGATAGGTTTTTTCTACTCATAAAATGTCCGTTCTGCATTCCTTTGCCCTTCCAGTGTTCTTGCTTTCCACAAGTAAAACATTCAACAACTCCGTTATTAGCTTCTCTTAGCCTTATATATTGAGAAAATATATTGTCTAATTTTTCGATCAATTTCTTTCTCTTGCTCTTTTTAGCCATTATTGTTTATTTATTACAAAGCTATAAAAAAAATACGAATTTGTTTTTTTCTTTAAAATATTTTTCCTTTTTTCTATTATAGGCTATTATAGGCTAGTCTATTATAGGCTATTATATATATATAAATACTATTATAGGCTAGGCTATTATAGACTGTCATATGTGGTACACTTTGAATTTTTACTTATTCCAGTGTTTGCTTATTTTCTCCATTGATCTAGCTCCAAAGTAACCGCCATATACAAGTAAGAGTAATGAAGAGAGTAGATTTATCCACTCCTTAGCTATTTTAAAGCCTTCTAAGCAACTATCTAAAATAATATATACAAATAGACTACACGTTAAGAAAGCAAGGCTTAGAGGTCTTATGTTCTTGCTTAGCCAACTGTCCGACTGCATATCGTACTGCCACCTCTTTGTAACCTCTTGCATTTCAATCATATCAAAGCGAAGCTCCTCTAATAGCATTTGCTTGTCTATTTCAGAAAGTGTTTTATTTGTGCTGATCTTATCCGCTAACTGCTCCAGAGCCTCAATTCCAGTAACGTTTCCAGCTATTTTAAGTATTTCTGGTGCAACTACCTTGCCTTGCTTTACAAGCCACCTTAAAGCGTCTCCTACTCTTGTTGTTCCGTTTTTGTCTTTATAACTTGGCATTGTTCCAACGTGCTTTAGTTTTTCTAATATCGTAATGCGTAAATGTTTCGTACATTCCTAAGCCACCTTGTAAGATAAAGCCAGAAAGTATTAAGTCCTCTAATAAAGGGTAAGTATCAATAACTGGATCTAGTCCAAATATAACAACATCCGCAGCTTTACCTAAAATATGCTGAGAGCTAGAATTTGACCCAATAGCGTTATTGTGATCCTCACATCTATATGCACTGTTTATTATTATAGGGTAAGACGTAAAGTCTCTAACTGCTTGTAATTGATTTGCTAGTTTAGTAATGTTAATTAAAACCTCGCTAGGCATTTCGCAACCGCACTTACAGTTAAATTCTTTTATCTTAAAGTTCTTTGTCATTCTTTTTATGTGTACTATAAATTTTTTGCACTGTATAAACAATAGAAGCTAGTAAAAGTATAACCTTTAAACTGTTTTCTACGTGCGTAAAGCTTACCATAAATGATATGGCATTAAATGTTCCAAGTTTCAAATCTTCAATAGTCATTAGAATTTATGTGTTAAATAGTCAACCCCATAAAACGAGTGTACTCCGTTACTATCTAGGTCTACATTAGCCGACTTCCAACCGTAAGGGTGGTCCGCTTTAATTAGTTCGCCATCTTCGCTATAAGTGTCTTCTAATCGCCAAGCTACGTCTAAGTGATACTTACTGCTTAACACTGGTGCTTTAGTTTCCTTGCCTTCGTCGTCGTATTCGCCACGCTCTAAGACTATATTACCAAGTTTAACGATACTATGCTTGTGCGTTGGGTATTCGTTTCCGTCTTCGTCTTTTGCTACGCCTAAGCCCTTTATTTTAGCTTCAGCGGTTTTTTGGTCTTTAAACTCGTATTTTCCTATGTACATTTTATTTATTTTATATTGTTGTTAAACAAGTTAATTCTGCATCTGTGAGAGCTTCTTTAAAAACTGCTACGCATTTAGTTTTACCAAAGAAATTATTTAAAATACCATTACCATCACTAAATGACAATTGATTCAATCCTATTGGCATATCTGCGATTGTGTCCGTATGTATTAAAACCCCGTCTATATAAAACTTAACTTCGTTTACTTTGTAGGAAATAGCCACTTTGTGAAAATCTTTTATATCTGTTACGATTCCACTAACACTTACAGTTATGGCTCCACCAGAACGAACTTGAACTCTAATTGTATTATCTGACGTTTTCAAAAACCGAATTCTCACAATATTATTATTCCCAGTACCATCTGACAAAGCAATAGATTGATTGGCATCGGGTGTTTGCGTTAAAGCTGCTATCTCTGCATATAGCACACCCTCTGTTGAGTTTATTAAATCTGAGCTACCAGCTCCAAATGCTGCATCTTGTAAACGTGTTACTGTGCTTCCGTTTGT
>Ga0209603_1001074_pt1 | contig 29526 bp, 34 predicted proteins | sample COGITO_mtgs_1206_FD_184812 | JGI IMG/M metagenome (GOLD analysis project Ga0209603, IMG submission 184812) | Pelagic marine microbial communities from North Sea - COGITO_mtgs_120607 (SPAdes) (version 2) | ecosystem: Environmental > Aquatic > Marine > Epipelagic ... | reverse complement strand
TGAATGTAACAGTACAGAAGTATACGGAACTGCATATCATGCAGATGGACATATGCATAGATTAGACAAGTTTACAAAACAATACACTCGTAACACACGCCCTGGGGAACCTGTTCCTAATCAATGGCATATGAAAGTACCAGATGATATGGTCGAAGGCGGCGTATACCGTGTTAGCATGACAGGCAACTTTGTCTGCAACTATTTGATCTTCCAAACTGAAAAATCACAAACATACGATAATATTCTACTCGAAGTAGAACCACGCTAAATAATTTTATGTATGTATTCGGTAACGGCGAAAGTCGTAAATCTATCAACATAGACAAAATTTCTGGACCAAAGGTTGGATGCAATGCCCTTTGGAGAGATTATTCTGTTGACTACTTAGTTTGTGTAGACAAAAGAATGGTAGAAGAATGTATTAAAAATGATGTAAATGTAAATAATACATTTGTATATACACGAGAAGATTGGTACCATCGATATAAAGGATTAAGAATTAGAAAATTGCCGCCTTTACCTTATAAAGGCACTGAACGGCATGATGAACCTTTTCAATGGGGAAGTGGACCATATGCTGTTCTTATTGCTGCAATGTATGCATATCATCAACACGTTAGTTTAATTGGATTTGATTTACATAGTAAAACCAAAACAGTTAATAATGTATATAAAGACACTCCTAATTACGATAAGTCAAATAAAAATCCTGTAGATCCAAGATATTGGATACATCAAATAGGAATGGTATTTAAGAGCTTTCCTAAGATACAATTTACAATATATCAAGACAATTGGGAATTACCTAAAGCCTGGAATTATCCTAATGTAATGGTTGACACGATAAGTAACATACGTTATAATAGTATTTAATAATAGGACTTGGCGTCAACCCTTCTAATTCTGCCGCCCATATAAACAGGAGAAAATTATGGGAAAACATTATAGTACAAAACATTACGGACACAACATTGGTCTTTCGGCAGTCTTTAGACAGCCTAACGCAGATCATTCACATTGTCATTTACTACACGGATACAGTCTAGCATTTACATTCACGTTTGGTTGTGATGAACTAGACAATAAAAACTGGGCTGTCGACTTTGGTGGACTAAAACCTTTGAAGGCCTGGTTAGAAGATCACTTTGATCATAAAGTAGCAGTTGACCACGAAGATCCAGAGATGGAAACTATGCTAATGTTACAAAATTTAGGACTAGCAGAAATTAGAGTATTTGAAGGTGTTGGTGCAGAAAAATTTGCAGAACACGCATTTAACTTTGCAGACAAACTAATACGTGAAGCAACAGACAATCGTTGTTATTGTGTTAAAGTTGAATGTGCAGAGCATGGAGCAAACTCAGCGATATACGAGGCATAGCTTGGTCAAGAAGTATGTTGAAGGCGAAACAAAAGAACAACGTAAAGTTCGTAAGGAACTAGAGAAAGCGCAGAAAAGTGCAGAAGTTCCTAAGATTTCACCGCGAAATACTGTAGAAAAACATCATGTGCTATGCTTAAAGCATGGTAAAAAGTATTCTGCTGAATATGTTAACAAACTTTATAGTATGGTTAAACGACATTGTAAACTAGATTTTGAGTTTGTATGTTTAACAGATGATCCTACTGATATAGCTAAAGAGATAAAAATTATACCATTACCAAAAAATGTATCTGGTTGGTGGTGTAAGCCGTACATGTTTTCTAAAGATATTCCTTTAAGGGGAAAAATACTTTATATGGATCTTGACGTAGTAATAGCAAGAAATATCGATCATTTGTTCTTATACGAAATAGATAGTTGGTGTGTTATACGAGACTTTACACGTAAGATGCGGCCAAGTTGGCAGAAGTATAATAGCTCTGTAATAAGATTTAACTCAGGACAACTAACACACTTCTGGGAAGACTTTGAAATAGATCAAGAAAATATACAACGTCGATTTCATGGAGATCAAGATTGGTTATACGATGTAGCACAACGTACACATACTAAAGCAAAACTATTTCCAGACAATTGGATATTAAGTTGGAAATGGGAAATTAGAAGAGATAAAACGTTTAAGGCAGGATCTCGATCAGGAAGCAGACAACTAAGGACAATAGAACAAGTTGTTCCACCTAATGAATGTTGCATTACTGTTTTCCATGGAGATCCAAATCCTGAAAATTGTTTTGACCCTTGGGTAGTTAATAATTGGAAATGAAAGGAAGATATGAGTCTTGTTATTAAAATTAAACAATAAAGTGGTAGAAGATATAATTAAGGACGATCCTGTTCGCCCACACATAAGCGCAGAATGGCGCACACGTAGTGGTAGAGAAGTATATGGACTGTATACCGATGAGAGCTTTGAAGAGCTACGAGCGGTCATCTGTGTAGCTTACACAGACGAAGTGCCTACATGCGAACGTGATATGCAATGGGTTGGTACAGATGTTGCTGTGTTTTATACTGTATGGAGTTATGATCGAGGTGCTGGTCGAGACATTGTATTTGCCGTTGCAGATCATATTAAGAAAACCAATCTAGATGTAAAACAATTTGTTACACTAAGTCCGCTAACAGAAATGGCTAAAAACTTTCATCTAAAGAACGGTGCTAAATTTATTGCAAAGCATATGGAATGTCAAAACTTTGAATATGAACTTGACTAACTTTCGTAAACGTGTTATACTGTTTAGACAATGGTACAAACAACTACGACAACACCCGGACTATGCATGGTACAACTGCATCCAATGGGCGTGGCACAATTCAGGCACACACGAACTCGACGGGAGTTATAGAAAATGGTAAAACGTATAGGCTTTGCATGTAAGTACATGCATCCAGATCAAACACAGAAGAAGAAACTACTAGAAGAAATTCAGCGACCACTAAATACTCGTAGTACTACAGTACAGTGGCTTAATAGACAAACTCGTGATGTTGCAGAAGAACGCTTGTGGGACATCATGGTGCATAACATTCAGTCATACTACAATTTGATTGAATACGTAGGGAGTTTACCAAATGAATTACGAATGGTTCGACTTGGCAGTGACGTCCTTCCTGTATACACTCAGCTTGACTGGAGTTATTATTGGAAACTACCTGCTGTGGTCGCATATTGTGAAAAGCATTTCGCAAGGGTCGGCGAGCTTGCAAGGCAGTTGGATGTACGGTTGTCTATGCATCCTGGTCAGTTTACTGTGCTTGCATCTGACAACCCTGATATTGTAGATAGGAGCATAGAAGAATTTGAATATCACACCGATGTCATCCGCTGGATGGGCTATGGACGCACATTCCAAGACTTTAAATGCAACGTCCACATATCAGGCAGGCAAGGTCCAGCCGGTATCAAACACGCAGTTAACACAAGACTATCTCAAGAGGCGAGAAATGTTATCACGATCGAAAATGACGAAAACAAATGGGGCCTTGAACACAGCCTTGAACTCGTCGATGTATGTGCCCTCGTTCTTGACATACACCACCACTGGTGCCGCGAAGCTGAATATATCTTACCCACCGACGATAGATTTGCTCGTGTGATTGACAGCTGGCGCGGTGTGCGTCCTGTAATACATTATTCATACAGTCGCAACGAAGCATTGCCCGAAGGCTTTGCACACGATACAATGCCCAATATGCCTGCACTATTAGAAGCAGGACACAAGAAAGCAAAACTACGAGCGCACAGTGATTACTATCCTAATCAACTTGTTAATGACTGGGCATTGAGCTTTTTGCCTTACGCAGATATTATGTGCGAGAGCAAGTGTAAGAACCTTGCTAGTATTGACCTATATAAATACAAAGAGGAGTTAAAACACTATGAGCTATTTGAACAAAATGTACGGGCGCCAAGCGAAGCCTTCGTTACCGACTGCGTCTGATAAAAATCCAAACAGAGTTACTGGTGGACTAAAAGCACAGGGTGTTGATAGATTTACCATGTTAGGTGAAGATGGCACTCAGCAAGAAGTTCCGTCACTTCAATATGTAACTAGCTTGGAAGAACAGTCAAGAAAACAACGAGCTGCTATTACTACATTAGAGCGTAAGCTAACTCGTTGTGAAACTGCAATCGAACAATTAAAAAGTGCTATTTTGCGTTCTTAGAAAGTTTAAGCACTTCGCTGACTAAATCAGCTTTCTTTTTACGCCTGTCAATGTCAACACTGTAAGTTTCTTTTGCAAATGTTTCTAATTCTTGCTTAGTGAACTTTGACAAACTTGCCTTAGTAACCTTTACACTTTTCTTTGAGTTAACACTTTCCTGTACTTCGTCAGGAAATACTTCATTAACAACGTTAACTACTGTGCCAGAACCAAATAAATTTTGTAACCATTTAAACATAATTTCTCCTTTTGAATTAGTATTTACTAAATTTTATAAGACAATAGTATAAAAAAGAACTACAACTTACTTATAGGTGTAGAACTACTAGCAGTCATATTCCATTTTTGCTTTTGTTCTACGCCTTTTTTCTGAGCAAAAGTCTTACTATCACAGTTCTTACATACGTGAAAGTAGGAATTACTTAGGCGCTTAGGATCCATACTTCCTCTGGCACGTTCGAACTCTGTATCACAGTTATCACATCTAAACACACATACAGTTTGTTCACGCTTGTAGGCGTGTTCCTTGCCTGTTTTGCTTTTACGTACATGCCGACTTTGCTTTTTAAATTCTCTTATAAACATAACTATATTTACATTAAGATTATAAAACAATACGATAAATACTGATAAGGAAGGTAAAGAATGACTATTTGTACACTAACAGACCAAGCAAAACATCAAATCAACACAATTTGTGAGGAAAATCAGTGCTATGCTGTTACATTAAATGTAAAAGGTGGCGGATGTGCAGGCTTTGAATACGAATGGCAAACAATACTTTCAGAAGATGAAATAGAAGACAACGACGAAGTTATTAACACAGGATTGGGCAATTTAGTAATAGGAACACACAGTGTAATGTTTCTTGTAGGAACAGTAATTAACTACAAAAAAGACATTATGAGTGCTATGTTTGATATACAGAATCCTAATGCACAAAGCAGTTGTGGATGTGGTGTTAGTGTAAATTTTGATATGGATACCATTCCAGAAATAATATAAGATAATCGGAGCATTTATAAATGGCAAAACTAGATATTGATATTGGTGTAGAGGGTAATGACGGTACTGGCGATAGTATTAGAGAATCCTTTCGTAAAGTAAACGAAAACTTTCAAGAATTATATGCAGCATTTGGTGTAGGGGGAAGTATTAGTTTTACTACGTTAGGTGATACACCTAACACACTAGTAAGTGACAAAGTACTATATAGTATACCAACAGCAGACGGTCCAGTTATAGGGCTATTTAATTTAGTAAGTGATGTTGCGGACGGCGGCGCTGCAGATAGTATTACTGTTGAACGCGATGGCGATAATCTTATTCTTAAGACAACCTTTAGAAATGTAGCAGGTGACGATAGACCAGCACTAGGGGGAGGCTTACATGCTCAAGGATATGGTATTGCCGGAGTAGCAATTGATCAGGATGCTGTTGATGAATGGAATGGTAAGCACAATCTTTCACCGGACCGTGCAGATATTACAGTAGATGATCTTGTAATTACAAAAGGCTTTGCTGACGCTAGATATGTTGCTGGTGATAGGCCATTACGTATTGGAGACGAGCCGGCTACTATTGAAGATACTGATTACATAATAACAGTGTCAAGTTATTCAGATGGTAATATTGTTCTTGCAGGGCATGGATATACTAAGTCAGTTGACGGAACAGCATTTGTATTTAAAGCAGAAGATACAGATCCAAGTTCTATAGTAAGCGGAACAACTTACTACATTAGATTTGTAAATGCTGATACTCTAAGTGTGCATAGAACTAAATCAGGCGCACTAGCAGATACTGATAAAGCATATATTACACATACTATTGATCCAGATGATATTCATACATTTACTGATGCAGCGTATGATACAACTTTAGCTGGATTATGGTTAGACAATCAAGCAATACCAAGAAAATCAATTGTAAGACGCCAAGGCGATACTATGACAGGACCGCTAATACTTAGTGATAGTCCTGGTGAGTTATCCGGTCTTGCAACTACTGATGAAGACTTACAAGCTGCAACAAAATTTTACGTAGATAATACGTCATATAGTTCGCCAACAAATTTATATGTATCTACTTCAGGTGATGATACTATGCGTGGTGTTCCAGCTGGTAAAGAAGGTACTTCTCCTAGCTATGCATTTAGATCAATCAATGCGGCTGCACAACGTGCAGAAGAAATGATGAAAGCATCACAGATTGAACCTGGTCCGTATATGCAAACTATTACACGAGATTCGGCAGAAGCAAATGCAGACGTAGTAGGTGCAGCTATTGATGGAGCATTGTTTAACGAAACACGAACACTTATTACTAAAAACAGAGCATTCTTAATTAAAGAACTTACAGCATATCTAAAATACAAATACCCAACTTTTGATTATGATGTAGATTTATGTGAAAGAGATACTGGATTAATGCTTGATTCTATTGCGTTTGATATCAATAGAAGTCAAAGTTCAGTGTTAGCAACAGCAAACAGCTTAACACGTATTGCTGGTGAGCGTTATTATGCTAGTGCAAGTTCTAGAATTGCAATCACTCGTCAATTAACACAGACTGTAGATCACATTCAAACATTGAGAGATTATGTATCTGATTACATATTATTAAATCGTCCTTACAAACAAGTAGCAATTAGTAATATTAGTCAAAGTTTAATTTGTAGAGTTACAACTTCAGTTGCACACGGTTTAGAATCAAAGAACATTGTTAAGATGACAGACATTGTTGGAATGACTGAAGTTAATGATACATTCTATTATGTGAAGCCAGTATCAGCTACACAGTTTGAAATTTTTACAGATGAGGCACTAGAAATACCAGTTAACAGTCTTGCATTTACAGCATACAGTAGTGGCGGTGTTTCAGGACTTGTTTTCCAAACAGACGATAAACAATTTACTGATAGCCTTGCGCTTCCAACAGGAGCACTTGAAAGACAAGAAGTCAGAAATAGATTTGATTTAATAGTTGAAATTATTGAAGACGGTATTGATGCAGGATCTAGAACAGTACAAGGTCGTTCATATAACCTACAAGTTAACAATGGATCATTAACAGCATTAGATCAACATTTAGATATTAGACCAGGTAAAGTTGTTGTTGGTAAAATTTCCGGGGCGCAAGGACGAATTGTAGAAAATATAACAGAAGCCGATAGTAGTGGTGGAAATTACGATTTAATTAAACTACATCTTTTAAAGCCAATTGATTTTATTGCAGGAGAAGCATTAGAATTTGGTAACTTTGTATATCAAAAACAAATTGGTATCATGGTTGAAACTGGTCAATATGAAGAAGACTATCCTATTAAACTTCCACCAAACGTTACTGTTAGAGGTGATGAATTTAGACGTGTAATTGTACGTCCAAAAAGTAGAGTATCACAATCTAAATGGGCAAAGACTTATATCTATCGTGACAAATACTTTGATGGTCTTGAAACAGCTAATGCTGGTTCACGTTTCTATAATCAAACAGGTGAATGGCAAGGCTACTTTGGATATCATTATCTGGCAGATCCTGAAAAAGAACAAAACGTTGGTATTAAAGTAATCAATGCTGGACAATATTTGGCGGCTGCTGCAATACTTAAAGAAAACAAACTATTTATAGCTGAAGAAATTATCTCCTATATTGATACTAATGTAGCTGATATACTATATGATAAAGTACAGTTTGGTGATGACTTATTTGCTCTTGTTACAGGAATTACATACGATATAGTATTTGGTACTAACTTTAATGCAAGATACTTTGGACAAAGATTTCAGCGTTCAAATAGCATATACTTAGATACAGAATTAAAAACACTATGGACGTTTGGTCTTAATGAAGCAAAAAGAATTATTACAGGTTTACCAGCTGTAGTTAGTTCAACACTAGCTACATCAAGGGTAAATGCTGCAATAAACGAAGTTATTGACATTATGAATAATGGTGTGTTAGATACAGACATAGCTGTTAATGCATTAGTATTACCAACTCCGGTATCACCATTGAGTCCTAATGCAGATGATGCTGTAGTAAGATTACAAAATAATAAAACATTCTTAGCTGAAGAAGGTTTGGCATATCTAAAATCAATTGCTCCTAGAAAATATTTTAATGAAGCAATTAGACGTAGAGACTTTGGTGAACTTGTTGATGCACTATCCAATGATATATTATACGGCGGGAACTTTGGAACTAGAGAGTTTGCTAAAAATCTATTTGTTGACGGAGTGTTACGTTTAGAAATTACAACTAGACTAGAAACTATTAATGCACTTACTAGATTAACTAGTGTTATTGAAGATATCTTATTAGGTAATAGTGTAACACCAACAACAGGAAATACAGAAAGTGTTGTAAGTTCTGGTAGTAATGCTACATCAACTGAAGTAACAAACACTACTACACTTATTAATATTATAAAAACACAACTTGAAAATAATAATCTACTTAGCTTAAATGCAAGTACATTGCCAAATATTATTAGCGAAGATACAGCTCTAGTTGGTGCTAAGAATGGCATCGATGGTGCAACTACATCTATTGAAACTAATGCTGTTAGTGTAATGGATACTAATGCAGGATTGAATTACAGAAGAGAAAAATGTAGAAGAGATGTTGGCCTAATTGTAGACGGATTAATTAAAGATCTATTAAGAGGCGGAGATGAGTTTAGTACAGAAACACAAGGTCAATATTACGATAGTTATATTACTAAAACAAGTTTAGGTGGCTTTGGTGGACAAGAAAATGCAACTAAAAATGCAATCAAGTATATTGCTATTATTGCTGGAAGATTAATACAAGGCGCATATCCCCCAGCTGATATTTGGCAAACACCATCTGATGCTAGTTATATTGCTCCTGACTTTAGATACGGTGTAGGCGAAGCACAAACTAGTGCAATTATTACTAACTTAATTAATAAAATTGTATTTGCATTTGATCGTAGATATAACCCTCCAAAACGTAATGACGAGATGGATGTGTTCTTAATGAACGATGCTACTAGAATACAAAACATGACTGTTCAAGGTCATGGCGGATTTATGGCTGTGCTTGATCCGGAAGGACAAATTCTTACTAAGTCACCATACATCCAAGTTGGATCAAGTTTCAGTAAAAGTATTAACGCAAAGACGTTTGCTGGTGGTATGTTTGTTGATGCGTATGTTGGTAACTTGCCTGCATATGTTCCAGAAACTATTGACCCCGAAGGCGATGGAAGTTCGGTATCAGGCAGAGAAAGTGATTTTGTAATCTGGGTACGCTCAGAAGAAGGTCAAGGACTATTTAATAGACCTCCAGAATTGCCTTGTCCGTTCTACATAGAAGGTAGACGTTTCCAAGTTAATGCTATATCTGATTACGATAGTGGTAATGGTTGGTGTAAACTTTATCTTGATAAAAACTCAAATAACGGACAAGGATATGATCCTTCGTTATTTGAAGAAAATACAGGTCAAGTAGAAAGAACTGTATACTTGCAAACAGCTGGTAACAGATCAATACTAGGTAACGACTTTACTCAAATTAACGATTTGGGTTATGCACTTGTAACTAATAACGGTGCGTTTTCAGAAATGGTTAGTATGTTTACATACTACTGTCAAGCAGCATACTATGCCAAAAACGGTTCAGAAATTAGATCAACAACAGGATCAAATGGTTATGGTAAGTTTGGCCTAGTTGCTGAAGGAGCAGATCCAAACGAAATCCCAGATCAAGTTGTGTACGAACATGATATGTCAATGCCAGCTAAGACTGTAACATTTTTACAAGGTGGTGACAATACCAACATACTAGATGCTAGTAGTCTCTATGTATATGATTTAAAAACTGTTCCGTTACCTGGATCAGAAGTTGTTGTTCATCACTCGTCCGCTGTAGGGTCATTAAAGTATAATATTAGTGCTGTGTCAATTGATACAACATCTACACCAACTGATGGTGTGTTTAATAACACTGTTTATAGATTACAAATACAGGGTACAGCAGAAGGTGACAACGGACAATTCTTTAATAAAATTAAAGAAACTATTCCAAACGGAACATTTGTTGAATTTAGATATGCTACTACACACCAGTTTGACGGTATTAGAGATCAGCAAGCAATTGCAACAAGACCAAGTACTGCTATTAACTTTGACGAATCTGATGATATAACATATCGTTCAATTGCATTTGCAAATGCAGATAACTTTGGTAACCCATTAGATGCTGATAGTATTATTGCTACGTTTGACCAAAAGTTTGATACAATTGAAATACCAATTGATATTGCTAATCTTACAGGCGGTAAAGGAAGTGCAATTGGCGATACACAAATTGCTATTAGAAGAACGCTTCTTGAGCAAACAAAATTAATACCAGGCGATATTACAAGATTAACAAGAGATATAGCAGGCAAACAACCAGGCGATGCAGGATATACTGGCGGCATGATCTTTAGTTGGGCAGGACGTACACATCAAATATCAAACTATGCTTTAGATACAACTGCTATAGACCCTGTAAATATTATTACTGACGGAAGAGAATATAAAATTGAGGCTTTAGGAAATACTAATTGGAATACTGTTGCAGGAACAAGTGGTATTACATATGCTGTAGGTGATATTATTAAACCAACAGCAGCAGCGAGTGCAGGAACAACAGGTACTGTTTCTGACACTGGTGCAGCAATTCTTACAATTGAAGCAACACCAGTATTAGATATTACAACTCCTAGCGGAACTGGTTTAGCACAGGCATTGCCAACAGACCAAATAAATCTAATAGCAGCGTTACCTAAATTAACTACAGCAGAGATTACTGTAGCAATTTCATTATGTAGAGCTACATCACATGACTTTACTCAAATTGGTACAGGTGGATTTAACGATAGTAACTATCCAAATGTATTGTTAGGACCACCAGTTAATTCATTGGCGGCATTTTATTCCGACTCACCAACAGCTGAAAGTGCTCAAGTTTGGGAAAGAAGAAAAGGGCGTGTGTTCTGGATGGCAACTGACCAATTTGGATTCTTCCGTGTAGGTAAGTATTTCAATGTTGACCAAGCACAAGGATCAATTAGTTTCTCAGGTGAACTTACAATTACTAATGCTAACGGATTAGGATTTAAAAAGGGTGTTGAAGTTGATGAGTTCTCAATTGATGACAACATGACAGACGAGTCAGAGGGTGCTGTACCTACAGAATTTGCTGTTGTTAACTATGTTAACAAACGCTTGGGTAGAGACAAAAACGACAATGTTGTTTCAGGAGCAATTACTCCAGGATACTTGCCACTAAGTGGTAGTGCAGAAATGACAGGAGATTTACTCCTTGGTAATCAAAAGATTCAAAACCTTGCAAATCCAACAAGTGGTTCTGATGCTACAAACAAAGGATATGTAGATGATAGAGTACTAGAATTTGATAGTTATGAATCTTTAAGAAATACTTCAGAGAATAGACCAGAAGAAGGCGATATACTTTTATATACTGGCATCAAAAAAATATTAATTGAAGTTCCAAGTGATTCAGCTGGTAGTCAAACTTTCCAAATAGACGATTTCATTACAGATCCAGCAGGTGTTAAGTCTGGTAAGATTGTAGATCTCGTACAAAAAACTGATGCTATTGTAGGAGAAAATGAACCAGGCAATAATATATGGATTGTTTTTTATGCACTCCAAGGCGCAAGTGCAGACTTCTTGTTAACAGATAATAGAATTAAAGGCACTGTTTCAAAATCAACAGTTAGTGCTGCAATACTTAGAGGACCATTTGAAGAACTTGGTCATACTAGGGAAGCATCAACTAGTGTAATCAATTATACTATTACAAGAAATAAATCTGTATTTGAAGATGCACTAACTGATCCGATTTCAGAAATTGATTTCCAAATTCAAAACGACTCAATTACAAATGCTGATATCAATACTAATGCAAGTATACAGCAATCTAAACTATTATTAGAAAGAGCAAAACCACGTGTACAAAGCACAGGACTATTTGGTAGTAATGATGATACTGGCCAGGGAAATAGAGGATTAGCATCATTTGATTCTGATCATTTAACACATGAAATTCAAATAACTACAAATATTGGTCTTACACTTTCAGCTGGTGACTATCTATATCAAGGTACAAATATTGGTACTGTTGTAAACACTATTGCTAATAATACTATAGTTATTGTAAGAACAAGTGATCCGTTTGTAGTAGATGGTTCGCAGATTTTACAGAAAACATCATTTACTAATGGTGTACAAGGTACAAAAACAGCCTTAGGTGCTGTAATAACAGTAGTTAAAGAAAGCGGATACATTGGTTTAAAAGATAGAGCAATAGGATTTGATAAGTTATCAATTATCGATAGCGAACATGTTTTAGGAAGATATAGTGATACCTTAACAGGAGATGTTGAGTCAGTACCGTTTGAAAGAATAATTGATCAAGGATTTGGCCTACAAGACGATGACTTTAAAAACAGTGAAAATACTTTACTAGCAGGACAAATTATTACATTTGGTACAAATGTAACTTTAGATAATGCAGAAACACTAGTACAAGACCAAGGCTCTGGTATTATTGTCGAAGGTACTGTACAAGGTGAAGTTGTATCTGAAAAGAAAGTATATGTTACAGGAGTTGTTAGACAAGGAACAAGTAATGCTGCAAACTTTAATTCATCTGCATCAATTGTAGATGGCGCTAACGGCGCAGTTGGAACACCTACAGCAACATCACCTGCCAATCAAAACTTTAGTGGTAGAGCATTAGTACAACTTGAAGAAGGTATATATGCTACAACACAAATTAGTACAGGGTCGGCATCAAATAGTATTGCTAGAAGATCTGCTACAGGCGGAATACAAGGTAACACAATTATTGTTGGCGGTACAAGTACCAACGTTGTATTAGCAGAAACAGGCGGAACACTTACATTTAGTACACCAGGTGGCGGAACAATATTAACAGCAACTGGTGCTACTGATCCTACATTAGAAATACCAGGAAATATTGATCAAGGTGCAACTAATGTTACACAAAGTAGTTTCCAGGCAGGTAGTAGCTTTGCAAGTGATCCATTCCTGTCAACTAACTGGTTGTATGCTCCGTTTATTGAAGCACCAGGTGAAGGTGGCGCTGGCAGCACTGGTATTGGTATTGGCGCTGGCGGCGGCTTTACAAACTCGGCAGCTGATAGAATACTATTAGTTACTGGCGGTGCTGAAAGACTTAGAGCACAGGATACTGGAGTGATAGTTACTGGAGCATTAACAGCTGGTAGTTATTCAGGTGGTGCTATAAGTGGTACAACTGGTACATTCAGCGGTGCTGTAAGTGGTACAACTGGTACATTCAGCGGTGCTGTAAGTGGTGCATCATATTCCGGTGGTAGTATAAGTGGTACAACAGGATCGTTTACAGGCAATGTTACTTTAGGTAATGCTGGAGCAGATACAATATCGATGAACGGTAGTGTTAATACTAATATTATTCCATCTGGCACAAGAAATATTGGTAGTAGTACATCAACTTGGAGTACTGTTTATGCTACAACATTCTCAGGTACAGCTACTACAGCAAAATACGCTGACTTAGCAGAAAACTATTTAGGAGATGCAGAGTACGAACCAGGTACAGTAGTTATACTTGGTGGGGAAGCTGAAGTTACACTAACAGATAAAAAAGGTGATCAAAGAGTTGCAGGAGTTGTTACAACTAATCCAGCACACTTGATGAATAGTTCATTAGAAGGAGACTACGTTACAGGTGTTGCGTTGCAAGGTCGTGTACCTTGTAAAGTACTTGGTTCTGTAGATAAAGGTGACATGCTTGTAACAAGTGCAATTCCAGGATATGCTATGGTAGATAATAACCCTGCATATGGAACTGTTATTGGGAAAGCAATTGCATCTAAATTAGGAAATGAAAAAGGTATTGTTGAAGTATTAGTCGGCAAATAACAAACACGATAAATATATAAAATAGGAAACGAAACATGGCAAACAGAATACCGCTAGTATTTGATAAAGTACAAAACAAGATTAAAGAATTACCTACCGGTGATAATCTTAACATGTCCAATAGTAGCATTAATGATGCTATTAATATAACAGCTTCAGGAACAATAGTAGCTAATACACTTAACTCTGTTAACATAAACATTGGCGGGAATCCGATAGCTGAAGTAGCAAAAACAAACAGCTACACTGACTTATCTAATCTTCCTACATTGTTTGATGGAGATTATAATAGCTTAACTAATAGACCTTCTGCAATAGTTGCAGCTTGGGCTGACATTACAGGCAAACCTGTGATTGCTACAAGTTTAAGTCAATTAGTAAACGACACTAATTTTGTAACAAATGCACAAGTAACAATACAAGCAACTCAAGTATCTGGGCTATCAGCTGTTGCAACAGGTGGTTCTTATCTTGACCTAACTGACTCAGCACAACTTATATCAAGAGCAGAAATAGCAGGCGGAACATTAGAAATTGATGTAAACAACACTGGTGATCTAGAAGGTAGTGTTTATAGTGCAGACGGTAATACTTTATTAGTCGATAGTGTTAACAAACGTTTCATAGGACCATTAACAGGCATTGTTACAGGCGATGTTACAGGCGATGTTACAGGTAATACTACAGGCGATCATATAGGTGATGTATATTCTCAAGATGGTCTAAAACAAGTTTTATATTCAGGTAATACATCAACAGACGATGCGCTGTTCAAAGGTAATGTTTCAGGACAGCTATTTTCACCAGACCTATCAACAATAATGGTCGACCAGGATGGAAACTTCTACGGTGATTTTAAAGGATCATTATTTGGAGATGATAGTTCTGTAATAGTTGACGCTATTACTAATAGTATATATGCAGGAACAATAACAGCATCTACTAAGTTCGTTGGTAATGTAGAAAGCACAGCAACACTAACTCTTACAGCACTAAACGGTATTACACTTTCACCAGCTGGTCCAGTAAACGTACCAAACGCTAGTACAATTTCATTAAGTGCAACAAGTACTATTGCTATTGGAGCAACAGATAACTTAACACTAACATCATCGTCCGGCGATGTTATTGTTCAAGACCATATAAGTATTACAGACTTAAAAACATTAGTAGCAGGTGCGGCAGATTATGCTGCATTCCAAGCAGCTATAGCGGCACTATAACGGAGACACAAATGGCAATAGAATATATTAATACAGGAACAATTGCAAACGACGGAACAGGTGATGATCTTCGTGAAGCATTTATAAAGATAAATGATAACTTTGAAGAATTAGATTTAAGACTTATAGAAGAAACTGTTATAGAAAATAACGGTAGTATAGGCGAGATTCTTTATACAGGCAAAGATGACAGTATACATGGCTTTAAAAGAATTAATGCAGGAACTAACATTACACTTGCATCAACTGAAAATACCCTTACTATTAATTCTGCTCCTGCTTTAGATGAATTAATTATTGTAAGCGACAATGGTACAATAACTGTAGATCCTGGACAAACAATGAGTTTACTAGGCGGCGAAGGTATAGGTACTAGAGTTAACGGACAACAAATAATTCTTGACTTAGATACTACTGGCATTGTTGAAAGAGATTCTGCACCAACACTAAGTGGCACGTTAAGTGCAAATAATAATAATATTACAGGTGCAGGTACAATATCAGCAACAACTGTTAATGCTTACATAGAAGGATTAGTATACGGTTTTGATGTTAGAGAATTTGGTCCATATTTAAGTGGATTTGATTTTGGTAGTATGCGTAATACTTACAATAACGCTTTAGAATTTATTATAGCTACGGTTGATCTTGACTTCGGTGGCATAACACCCGACACTGGAGATACAGTAGACCTTGGCTTTATTGTATAATAAGGATTAAAATATGGCAGATCTTTGGAGTCAACCTTCAGGAACATTACTAGCTAACTTAGAAGAAAATGTTACTACAACTATACCGTTACCGGTACTTAACAGATCAACTGTAAGTCTTATCAGTGGATCGTTACCACCTGGACTACGTATAAGTGGAAATAATATAATAGGAACTCCATACGAAGTAGCAAGACTATTAGAATATAGATTTGTTTTACGAGCAACACTAGATCAAACAATAAGAGACAGAACATTTAAATTAACAGTATCAGGTGAAGATGCACCTGACTGGGTTACTGATCCAGGACTACTTCCTGTAGGCAATAATAATACATTTTATATATTAGATAGTTCACCAATTGAGTTTCGATTATTAGCAACAGACGAGGACTTAGAAACTGGTCAAACATTGGAATATTTTATAGGCGAAGGAGATGGTCAATTACCTCCTGGAACTGAATTAACAACCGATGGACGAATTATTGGAATTGTTGACCCAATACTAGCAATTGAAAGAGGACTGTTATATAGTACTGGAACTTATGATACAGCTCCATATGATATAATTAACGGTGGATACGACTTTGGAATTAAAAGTTCAAATGGTTTTGACAGTTTTTATTACGATACTACAACTTGGGATTTTAGCTATAGCGAAAGAGCACCTAAAAAATTAAATAGATACTATCAATTTACAGTTAACGTAAGTGATGGAGATACAATAGCAAGACGTACATTTAGAATATTTGTTGTAGGCGATGACTTTTTTAGAGCTGATAATACTATATTACAAGTTGGTACTGGAACATTTACAGCAGATAACACAAACCTTAGAACACCTATTTGGATCACTCCAGGCGACTTAGGTGTTAAACGTGCAAATAATTATGTTACTATTCCGTTAGATGTTATTGATACAAACTCACAAGTAGGATTTGTTAGTTATAGTTTAAATGGTACTAATCCTGACAACAGCGTAAGTGCATTACCACCCGGAATGAAATTGGACCTATCAAATGGTGAGATTGCAGGCAGAGTTCCTTATCAAGGTGCAGTATCAAAAGATTATAAGTTTACTATTAAAGCAACACGATATACTCCAGACCAAGTTGACGAAAATATAAGTTCAACTAAAACATTTACATTAAAATTACTAGGTGAGTTTAATTCTAATACAACTTGGGTTACCACAAGCAACTTAGGAATAATTAATTCAAATGTAATAAGTGTATTAAAAGTTGAAGCAACAACTGACGTTCCTAATGCAAGGTTATTGTACAGCCTATCTAGTGGAAGATTACCTCCAGGATTACAAGTAAGTTTTGATGGAGAGATAGTTGGCAAAGTAAATGCATTTGGACAAAACTTTTATCGTAGTAATTGGAAAGGTAGTAGAAATTATAAGTCTGGTGACGTAATAAAATATAATGGCCAATTGTATACTACTAGTAGTGACCATTTAAGTGCTAGTTCAAATACATTTGCAGATGATAGTGCTTTATGGACCGAGTTTGCATATACAAGAACAGGACTAACTGTATTTGATCGTGATACTTTTACTACTGACGGAACTGAAACAACATTTGATAGAGTTTACAAATTTACAGTAAATGCACAAGACCAATACAAGTACACTATTGCTAAACGTGAATTTTATATTACAGTACGTGATCCTAATACTGTTCGTTACAGTAACCTTTATCTAAAGCCGTTCTTAAAAGAAGATATTCGAAATGAGTTTAATGCGTTTATTTCAGATCCAGAAATTTTTATACCAGATAATATATATCGTCCGCAAGATCCAAACTTTGGAATTCAACGTGAGATTAAAGTTCCAGTATATTACGGCATTGAAACAAATAGTTTAGATACCTTTGTAAGTGCAATATCAACTAATCATAAAAGAAAACAATATCGTATCGGAGAATTAAAGTCAGCAATAGCAAATGAACCAGGTACTAATAATGCTGTATATGAAGTATTATATTTAGAAGTAGTTGATCCAGCAAATCCTAGTACAGGAAGAACAAATAAAAAGATTAATATAAATTCAAGTAAAGAAATTACAGTTGACTCTGTTTCTCATACACCTAAAGATATATATTATGATTGGCCAGAAAAACCTTCGTTTACTGTACAAACTAGATTTAAAAATATAACAGTTACCCTAGGCGAAGATTTTGAAATAGTTACTAAAGAAGACGGTACTATTAAATTAGATTGGGCAAACGGATTAGAAATAGACGGTAGAACAGAAGATAAATTAGTTACTATTCTAAGAGGATTAGGTCCTACATCAGTTCTACGTCCCGAATACGAAAATACAATTAAAGCAGATACTAATGTAATTAAAGCATCACAAACAAATGATAGAGTAAAATATATTAGTAATATATCAAATATGCGAGATAACATTAGAATTACAGGAAGTACTGATAGAAATTTTGTACCATTATGGATGAGAAGTTCACAACCGGGTAGCGTTAATGAGCTAGGTTACACTAGTTCTATAGTATTATGTTATTGTAAACCAGGAACTAGCGAAATAATTAAAAGTGCAATTAATGCAAATGGCTTTGATTTTTCTAAATTTAATCTTGATATAGATAGATATATAATAGATAGTACAGATATAACAAGCGATCCACAATATTTAATGTTCGCAAATTATAGATACAACGTGTAACCCAGATAAATATAACGTAGGAGATAAAAACATGGCAGACAGTGCAATTAGGTACACAGGAATTGACGAAGAATTTCCGGTACCAGGACAAGATAACGATAGTCAAGGCTTTCGTGATAACTTCGCAACAATCAAAACAGCTCTTGAAACAGCTAGTGGAGAGTTAACAGATCTCCTTACAGCATCGGCACGTACAGATGGTAATAATGATTTCAATGGCAACAATATCCAAGATGCTAATTTATTAGCTGTATCTGGTGCGGTTTATGCACCACAGGATTTTGATAGCGATCAACAAGTTGAATGGAATGATGGTGTAGCTCAAAAGTTTATTATATCTAGTACACTTACATTAACATTTACGAACTTTCCAACAGGTGGTGCAAAATACGCTTCGACACGATTAATACTAAAAAGTAATGGCGGGTCACATACAGTTAATTTTGAAACAGGCGGAAACGGTAACTTATACTTTAATAACAAAGCAGCTGGCGTTAATGGCGACGGTGAATTTATTGTAAGTGATAATGATCAACCTAAAGTACTTGATGTATGGTCAGACAACGGTCTTGATATATACATTGATTATATTGGACAGTTCGAACGTCAATCATAATATGTTTCATCCATTAGCAGATTTAAGTGGCCTAACTGATGCAGAGATTGAAAATAAAATCTCCGAGTTAGGTCGTAAGTATTTTCAGTCTGTAAATCCCCAAGTACAATCTCAAATTTCTACGTTACTTGAGATGTACAAAGAGGAATCATCTAGTAGAAGAATCATAGCCGCACAGCGTCAAAGAGATAATGATGAAAATAATGACGAAAATTCTCTTGACAAACTGATTAAAGTCAGTTAAAATACAAGTATGCTTATGAAAACAGACTCTCTTGGAATCCCACGATTTACAAATAAAGATTTAGTTGACATGATCTATTCAGGTAATGCTGATAAGGTGCATGTAGTTCTGTGTGACGAACATGATGACATAGATAAGTTTAATCAAGCATGTGAAGAACAAGGACTTAATAAACTACAAAAGTATATTCCATTAGATGTAGATCAAAAGACTTTTGACGGTGTATGTCAAGGTGAATGGTTTATGCCTGATGAATACAAAGAGCTCGACGTAGTACGTTTTTTAAACAATAGAGAACTTACTTACGAACAAAGAGAGCGTGTTCAAGAAGAACTACGAGAATTTACTGAACGTGGAATGATACCGTTGTTGCGTTATATGTGCTATCTTGTAGACTTTATGCGAAAAAATGGAATTGTATGGGGTGTAGGACGTGGATCAAGTGTAGCATCATATGTGCTATATTTAATAGGAGTACACAAGATAAATTCAATCCAGTTTGACCTGGATTGGAGAGAGTTCTTGAGATAAGTACATACATAACTTATAATAGGAGATAAAAATGGTGCAAAGAACAAAAGGCGCAAAGGTCTATAAGACTATGCAAGGCAAAACTGTTGATATGGATATGCTGCGCAAACGTAATGAAATGACCCCTGCCGTAGGTAACGCAAAAGTAAATGCTCGTGGCGATGAATTAGGACCAGGTGGACAAATTGTTCGTAAGAAAGAAGACTTACTAAAAGAATATTACGAAAACTCTAAAGGTGTTGCTGACGAAGCAGCTGTTCGCAAAACAACATCAAACACAGAGATTGATGCTAATGGCAAAGACGTTACTGACGATGATTGGATCGAAGACGAAGACGGAAACTTTATACAAAAAGGTGAATAATTAATGGCGAACAATATTAACGCAATCAAAACAGGCGGCCTCCGGGCTGTTGGAAATCGTGTACTAATTACTGATATGTATTTTGGTGAACAAACTACTAAAAGCGGATTAATCATTAGTACTGATGATGGGAAAGAAAGAGGCATTTATCCTCGCTGGGGTAAAGTATATGCTAAAGGTCCGGATAATAAGGACGAGTATGATGTTGGTGATTGGATTCTTATTGAACACGGACGTTGGACACGCGGTATGCTTATAGAAGTAAACGGTGAAGAAATTGAAATACGTATGGCAGAAGCTGAGTCTATATTAGCAATGTCAGAAGAGATGCCCGAGATGGGTGTTCGAATGGGATCTACAACTGGTAATGGTCAAAGTGTTGACATGCCAAATTTTGCAGGAGCAATGTAATGACCAACACGTTTAAAGATATTGACACTTTTGCAACAGCGTGTGACCAAGCACCTAGCGTAGAAAACTATGCAATGTACCTCGACTTAATTACAGAAGAGTATAATGAACTAAAAGACGCTATTGTAGCAAACGACAAAGTAGAACAACTAGACGCACTAGTAGATATTCTTGTTGTTACTATGGGTGCTATTAGAGCAGGCGGCTTTGACGGCGAAGGTGCGTGGAAAGAAGTAATGGACACAAACTTTGCTAAGATTGATCCGGACACTGGCAAGGTACGCAAACGTGAAGACGGCAAAGTGCTAAAGCCAGAAGGCTGGAAAGCACCTGAATTAGAAAAATTTATTAGATAAGGCACAGTAATGGCTTTATGGATTTTCGGCGATAGTTATTCTATCGAAACAACAGCCCAAGATAAAAATTTCCACAATCATTATGATAAGAATTGGATAGATTACGTATCCGATGATCTCAACGAACACGATGTAAGAGTTTGCTCTGAACATGGTGTATCTAATGATTTTATTTTTGCATTTTTTTTGCAACATGCAAATGATTTTAAAAGTGGAGATCATGTTATTGTGCAATTAACAGCACCGTCTAGAAAATGGTTTTTTGAAAAGGAACCATATTTAAGTAACTTTATTCAAACCGACGGCTGGAATGACAAAGAAAAAAGGAAGGCTGCTGACAGTTATCTTGTAAACCTGCAAAATGATAACTTAGATAATATACAATATACATCATACATATACGCATTACAATTTATAACTAGTACACGTACTGATGTTAAAACATTGTTGTTACCAGGGTTTGCATCAATTCCCGGAGTTATTGGTAACCTAACTGATGATGTATGCAACAATGAGTTATTAAATCCAAAAAAATTCTTTGACAGTAATGAAGGGATGGATCCTAGACTAAATCATATGAGTCCTGAAAATCATAAAATACTAGGCGATAAGATAATTGACTACTTTAAGAATAACACTGTAATCGATCTTACTAAAGATTTTATTGGCAATCTGTATTAATTCTTTACAAAAATAGTACTTGACTTTTAGTAGTTTGTTTGTTATAATAAAAAGATAATAAACGAACTGCCCTTAGCTCAGCTGGATAGAGCACAAGTTTGCGGAACTTGAGGTCAGAGGTTCGACTCCTCTAGGGCAGGCCAAAAAGGAAATATATATGGCAACGCACGGTACTATAGATTTAGAAACAATTGACACATGTCCTCAAGCAACTGTATTAAGTTTAGGTGCTGTTAAGTTTAATCCTTTAGACAACAGTGAACCACACAGTGAAATGTATTTTAAGATTAGTATTGACGACCAAGATAAACTAGGACGTACATCAAGTGACGATACTATTGCATGGTGGGCTAAACAAGATCCTAAGATTATGGAAGAAGCGTTTGATCAAGAAGGTTGTATTACCGTAGATGAGGCTTTAAAGCGAATTAGTAAGTGGGTAGTTGGTGTTGATACATTATGGGGACAAGGATACGGTTTTGACTATACCATTATGGAAGACATGTTCCGCCGCGGCGCAAAGCCTATTCCGTGGAACTTCTGGATTATAAGAGATTCTAGAACACTTTTTGGATGTTGTCAAGAAGATCCGCGTAAAAAGATTCAAAACGATCTGCACAACGCATTAGCAGATGCATATTATCAATCAAAAGCAATACAAGTTGCATATAAAGAGTTAGGACTAACACGATGAGTACACCACCACCAAAAGAAATACCAAAAGAAACAAAAGACTTAATACAAGAGTATTTTAACAAAGGCGGTACAGTTACATATTGTGAAAAAAATGCCCGTACTGAAGATATTACTTACACAGGCGGATTTTATGCAAGGCGCAGAAAGAAAAAAGAGGCAGAATCTAAAAATGATTAGATGGTATGACTATCCGGCGGCAATAGCATTTGCATACCTTATTATGTATTTTTTCTTTACAATTCCTATAGCAGGTGCTATACTAGCATATATGGTATATGAAGTACTGTGGGGTCAACTTTATTGTCAATATAGATGGAAGCAGGAGAACCAATGAAAGAGTTATGGGTAGAGAAGTATCGTCCTAAGACGGTAGACGGATATGTGTTTCGTGATGATGCACAACGCAATCAAGTAAACACTTGGATCAAAGATAAAACTATTCCGCACTTGCTGTTTAGTGGTAATGCAGGTATTGGTAAGACCACACTTGCAAAACTTTTGTTTAATGAACTAGATATTAATCCGTTAGACATCTTAGAAATAAACGCAAGTCGTACAAACAGTGTAGATGATGTACGTGATAAAATTGTGAACTTTGTACAAATGATTCCTTTCGGTGACTTTAAGGTTGTACTACTTGATGAGGCTGATTACTTGTCGCCAAACGCACAAGCGGCATTACGTGGTGTTATGGAAGAGTATCATACTACAGCACGTTTTATTCTTACTTGTAACTATCCTAACAAAGTTATTCCTGCACTACACAGCAGATGTCAAGGCTTTCATATTGCTAAGATTGATCAAACAGAGTTTACAGCAAGAGTTGCAGAGATTTTGATTACAGAAGGTGTAACTCCAGACTTGGATACACTTGACACATATGTAAAAGCTACATATCCAGACTTGCGTAAGTGCATTAACACAGTGCAAATGAATAGTGTAGACGGTGTATTAGTTAGAGCTAATGAAGGCGACACAGGCGAAAGCGACTGGAAGCTGGATATGGTTGAACTATTTAAAGCAGGAAAGATTCAAGAAGCACGTAAACTGTTGTGTGGATCAGTTCGTTCAGAAGAGATGGAAGAAATTTATCGCTGGATGTATGACAATATTGAATTATTTGCAGATGCAGATCAAGCAGTGCTAATTATTAAACAAGGATTAGTAGATCATACACTTGTTGTAGATCCAGAGATTAACTTAGCGGCAGTGCTAATTAAACTAGCGAGGTTGTAATGACATACTTAGTAACAGATAATTGTATAAAATGCAAGCACACTGATTGTGTAAGTGTTTGTCCAGTAGACTGTTTTTACGAAGGCGAAGATATGCTTGTAATCAATCCAGACGAATGTATTGATTGCGGGGTATGTGTTCCAGAATGTCCAGTTGATGCTATTGTAGCAGACAATGAATTACCAGAACCTGACAGAAGTAAATGGATTCAGATTAATACTGTAAACAGTTACGAATGGCCAAACATTGTTGATCAAAAGGATCCATTGCCAGATGCTGAAAAGTATGATGGTGTACCTAATAAGTACGAGAAGTATTTTAATCCAGTAGGAGAAGGTCCGGACATTATGAAGGATAGTCCAGACTATGAGTAAACATCAAATCAAAGATTCAAAAGGAGAAGGCCGTGGCCGTTAGACTAGTAAGTTACACACAACCAACAGAAGAATTTATTGAAGAAGGACTAGAAAATGTACAAGACCTTATTGCGTTTTGTGCAAAAGTTTCTAATCCTACAGCGCAGATTAATAAAGAAACAAGCGAACGTTTAATTAAGTTTCTAATCAAACACCAACATTGGTCGCCGTTAGAAATGGCAAATGCTGTATTAGAAATTGATACTACCCGTGACATTGCACACCAAATTGTGCGACATCGTAGTTTTGCTTTCCAAGAGTTTAGTCAACGCTATGCAGACCCTGCAGAGATGGGCAAACAGTTTGTTGTGCGTGAAGCACGACTACAAGATACTAAAAATCGTCAGAACAGTATTGAGACAGATGACGGTGCATTGGAAGGTGCTTGGATAGCGCATCAGAATGCTGTTATTGCACGAGCAAAGCAAGCATACGAGTGGGCAATTGAAAATGGCATTGCCAAGGAACAGGCCCGTGTTGTATTGCCCGAAGGTCTTACCAAGACACGCTTATACATGAATGGTACAATTCGTAGTTGGGTGCATTACATCGAACTACGTGGAGCAAACGGTACTCAGAAAGAGCATATGGAAATTGCTCATGCTTGTGCAAAGGCTATTGCTGAAATTTTTCCGTTAGCATCAGATCTATCTTAAATGTTTGGAGCCAACTGGCAAATTGATCCTCAAAAATCAATTGAAGAAAAGTTTGCCTGGTTGCCCATACGTAGTGGTTCTAACAAACGTATATGGTTAAAGCGTTATTACATACAACATACTCACTATGATCATAATGGTAAGCCGCCTATCAAAGGTCCAAGTTGGACTTACGTTTATACGAAGAACGAATACTTATTGGAGCAATTAAAATGAAGCAAAAGTTTGTTGAAGCATACATGGATGTTGCAGAACGTTTTGCACAACTTAGTTCAGCAAAACGTTTGAACGTAGGTGCGATTGTTGTAAAGGATGATCGTATTATATCTATTGGTTATAATGGTATGCCTAGTGGTTGGGATAATGTGTGCGAACACGAAGATAAAACTAAGCCTGAAGTTTTACATGCAGAAAGCAACGCTATTGCTAAACTAGCAAAAAGTTCTGAAAGTGGTAATGGTGCAAGTATTTTTGTTACACACGCACCTTGTATAGATTGCGCAAAACTAATCTACCAAAGCGGCATTGCCGCTGTATACTACAAAAATGATTATCGTAGCATACAGGGCATTGAGTTTTTAGTCAAATCTAATGTTAGAATTGTTAAAATCTAACTATTCATCTCCATAAACTTGTAGTACTGCTTTAACGGCTGCATGCCTTTCGATGTCTCCTTGATCAAACTGGACTATGTCCAAACACGACTGATTGCTTTTTTCTAACAGTTTAGTAAAGTTAATCAAGCCATTGTCTTTTAGCCTATCTGCCTGGTTAAGATCGCCTGTGACAGCCATCATGCTTCCTTCGCCTAAACGTGTTAATAACATTTTCATTTGATTTGGTGTTGCGTTTTGCATTTCATCTGCTAATATGAACGAATTTTTGAAAGTTCTACCACGCATATATGCTAATGGTGATATTTCAATAATCCCCTCTTGGATCATTCCTGTAATTTCTGCGGCGTTAAAGTATTCTTTTAACACATCAAAGATTGGCCTGGTCCACGGTGCCATTTTTTCTTCTAATGTACCCGGTAAGAATCCTAGATCCTCGTCAACTGATACAGCTGGACGAGTAACAATAATTTTATCAATGTCTCCTTGTTTAAATAATTTTACAGCAACTTGAACAGCTAACAACGTTTTTCCTGTACCTGCCGGCCCGATGCCAAAGACTATATCTTTCGACGGGTCTAACAGTGATAATACATATGTTTCTTGATTTCTGTTTCTTGGAAGTATATTTACTTGTGTTTGCTTTTTTTGGAAAGGTTTAATATCAACTACGTTGGCGTAGCCTTTGTTTGAATTGCGCTTTTCAGCCGCTTTTCTTCTTGCACCCATTAATTGTCCTCCTACGGATTATGGAGTAAGACATCATGCTTTAATAGTAAAGCACCTGCCCTACACAAATATTTAGCATCGAATGTCTCTAGTAAAAATAGTTGTTAACTCCTTAGATACGATAAATAAGTATAGCACAGAACAATAGGATAAATTTAAATGGAAGATATTTACGATTTAGTCAAGAACGTAGAAACAATCTACGACAGTGACACATCATTTCAAGTATTAAAAGACTTTGAAAGAGTTCTTGACGAAGTTGAATTATATGTTTACAAAAACTGGGAAGATGGTGAATTATTAGATGGTCCTAAAATTGGACGACATTGGATCACTTGTAAGTTTATGTGGCCAAGAGCTAAAATGCCAGATCCTATGGGTGCAAAAAGATTAGTGGATTATGATTGTAAAATAGGTTATTCAAAAACACATATTATAAATCCTAGAAAGATTCGTACACCAGATGATTTGCGTCCTGGTACTAAAAAGGGAAAATTAGATCGTATGCCTATATGGGTAGTAGAGATTGAAATGCCTAAAAAATTAATTGCAGACATTTACACTAGTTATGCAGATGCAAAAGGATTTAATGCAGAACCTGCTACTGACGTAAATGCTCCAGAAATGGAAACACAAGCCGCAGACACAGCAGCCGCAGGAGCGGCACCAATACCTGATCTAGCAGCACCAGGAGCGGCACCAGCTGCAGGCGCAGAGGATGTAATTTAATGAGTTTACGTGCAGGAGATTTAGTTAACCTTATTGATAGTGTATTTGAAGTAGATTCATTCTCATCAAAGATGGGTGATGATAAGAACATTGTAACACTAAGTTTTAGTGTTCAAGACAAACAGCCAGCTGAAGATTTAGCAAACTTTCTAGAAAAAGGATATAACTTTATTTTAGATGCAGATGCTACAGCCGGAGAACAGTCAGATGGTATGTACAAAGTATTTGTAGAGTTGCAAAGAGAACGTGGTGTACACGATAATATAAACGAAATAATTGACGGCGTTGGAAAATTAGCAGCAATGGATAAGTTTAAATTTCGTTACTATAAAGACTTTCATAGTAAGGATGCGACACTAGAAGAATACCAAGCACTGGTTCCTGACGCACCAGAAAACTACGGTATAATAGCTGTTGAAAGTAATTTAAATAATTTCAAAAACTTTTTTAATAAAAGTTTTGTTGAAAGTGTTGATATGAAGCATAATATGCTTACTATCAAAAAGGCTTATGCAGATCCATTAGTATTTGAGTTTATAGATTTTGATACAAATCATAACATTTTTGAATCAATTGAAGGTAAGTTTGATTTAATGGAAAGCTACCCCGAAATACTCTTTTTGACTAAGTACATCGGCGACTATAACATAAGTAAGTATGGAGATAAACTTGTTTTTGAAAATGAAGACAAGGCTCTCGTTTTAAAAAGGATATAATATGAGTTTTGAATTTGATTTTACAAAAGAGCATCTAGCAGAAATAATTGATGCAGATGCAGATGATTGGTTTGATGCGTTATACGAAATTCTACCTAGGTATAGCATTACAACAGAGCGTAGAGTAGCACATTTCTTAAGCCAATGTGCTCATGAATCAGGCGGCTTTAAGCGTCTTGAAGAAAATTTAAACTATTCAGCAAAAGCACTTCGTGCTGTGTTTGGACGTTATTTTGGTGATGCTCCAAAGCGTGATGCAGATGAATATGCTCGTAAACCAGAAATGATTGCAAACTATGTATACAATGATGAATATCGTAGATACAAAATGGGCAACACTGAAGAAGGTGACGGATGGTTGTTTAGAGGCAGAGGACTTAAACAATTAACCGGACGTGAAAATTATACTAACTTCGGAAGATCAGTAGGAATAACTCCTGAAAAAGCAGCTGAATATGTTGCAACACCTGAAGGCGCTGTTGAAAGTGCTTGCTGGTATTGGGATACACGTAACTTAAATGATACAGCTGATAACTCCCCTGATGATGTTAGAGAAATGACTAAAAAAATCAACGGTGGTACAATCGGTCTTGAAGATCGTCAAAGTCGTTATATACATGCTATGAAAGTACTTGGTATGGAGCCAGAAGAATTAGATTCAACAGATGACGAGTTTGAAGATATCATTGACGATATCGGACTACTACGTAAAGGCTCAAAAGGTGACGGTGTTAAAATGTTACAAAAAGCATTAGGTGTTACAGATGATGGACATTTTGGACCTGGAACAGAAGCAAAATTAAAAGAATGGCAAGCTAAAAAAGGTTTAGTAGCTGATGGTATTGCTGGACCTAACACATTGGAGAAACTATTAGGATGATTAATTGGATTAAAAATAGATTAGACGAGCGCACATCTTGGGATGGAGCTGCTTTGGTTGCTGTAGGTATTATTGTACTAATTGCAGGACCATTTGCAAAACTAGCTGCATATGCGGCTATTGGGTACGGCGCTTGGACTATATGGAAAAAAGAAGACTAAGCAATTATGTTTAGTTCATTAAAAATTGCTATGATTGTCGTTACCCTGTTAACAGCGGGTGGCGGCTTTTTACATTATAAAACAGTAAAAGCAGATTTAGAAACTGCTAAAGCAAACAATCTTATATTAGAACAATCAATAGGCGAACAACAAGCCGTAATAGCACAGCAAAAGCAAGACTTTACTAATATACTAGCAGCCAATGAAACATTGCAAAATCAAAACAGAGTATTGCAACAAGAATTTGCAGCACTTGACGAACGATTTAACAAAATAAATGCTCAAGGCGAAGTACGTGATATTGGCAAACTTGCTGTTGAGCGTAGTAGATCAATTGAACGTGTTATTAACGGTGCGAGTAACAAAGCAATGCGTTGTGTAGAAATTGCTATGGGATCGCCCTTAACGGAGGACGAGATAAATGCAACTAAGAAATCACAGATCAATTCTGAGTGTCCTAGCATTGCTAATCCTAACTACGTTCCTTACTAGTTGTAGTTCGGTACAAAAGTTAGACGTGTTTAAGACAGAGGTTGAAAGAGCTCCTCTTAATCTCCCTAATCCAGAAACACCTAAGTTAGAAAATATTAAATGGATTATTATCACTAGTGAAAATGCAGCAGAAGTATTTGCTAAAATGCAAGAGTCTGGTAAAGACCCTGTACTTTTTGGCCTAAGTGATGATGACTACGAATTGTTAGCTAAGAACTTTGCACAAATACGTGCATATATGATACAACAAGGTCAAACCTTGGACGAGTACAGAAAATACTATGAAGCAGA
>Ga0209603_1001072_pt1 | contig 29544 bp, 13 predicted proteins | sample COGITO_mtgs_1206_FD_184812 | JGI IMG/M metagenome (GOLD analysis project Ga0209603, IMG submission 184812) | Pelagic marine microbial communities from North Sea - COGITO_mtgs_120607 (SPAdes) (version 2) | ecosystem: Environmental > Aquatic > Marine > Epipelagic ... | reverse complement strand
ACATGCTCGACCTCCACTTGTTGAAGAACTGGAAAAGAACGGACATATCGTTCACAATCCCGTGAACGGGATTTCAGAATATCTCGGTGAAGAATTTAGCCGAAGTAATTGAATACAACGATGCCAGGCGGTAGTTGATACCCATGGCGGCAAAGGCACCTAAAGGCTCCCAGCCCAAGAAGAAAAGCGGAGAATGCACCTCTCTTTGAAACAAAAGAAAATGAACGTCAAGGCTGACAAATACACAGATTCTCTTGGATGGTCTCAAGATGTTGGGCGAGGAAACAAAGGTTGTACTGGTGATGGATATTCTATCTTTAGAACAACGAATGCAGGCATCTCCTGGACTGAACATGTGTTGCCAACATCCGTAACAGGAACTGCTGACACATGGAACGCAGAAGAAGCTCAAGTCGAAGTCGATAGCGAAGGGAACGTACACGCAATGTGGATTGGTCTTGATAACATGCCATACTGGTCCTATTCCATCGATCAAGGCGACACATGGTCCAATGCAACAATGATCGCTCCTCCTATCAATCTCTCATGAACTGGTTTCCCTGTTGTTGTTGCAGGCGATCCTGGCACGGTCGGATTCGTCTATGTCGGTGAAACTGAAGGCGATGAAGAGACATGGAATGGATATCTCACATATGCAACAGATGCATTCAATGAAACTCCTCTGTTTACAACGGTTCAACTCAATAAGGTGGGAGATCCAATCGATCAAGAAACTGATTGTGGATACAATCGATGTGGTGGATTAGGTGATTTCCTTGATATTCGAGTTGATCAATATGGGCGGACATGGTTCGCATTCTCCCATAATTTAGCAGATATTGGTATCTTTGGTACAATCAATTTGGGTCCAAGCCTTCGAGGAGACACCATCTCAATGATGGATACCATGCCTGCTGGTGGAATGGCTACGCTTTGATTCTGAGTCAAGCAGTACGTATCCTAGTTATTATTTGCGACATGAACATTGCTGCATATATGGTAAGAAGTCGAATCATCCAAGATTCTGAAGAGAAGATGTGGATTGCATCCCATCCAGAAAGAATTGAAATCAATGTGATTGCAACAATTCCATCGAGTACCAATCTAAACGAAGAAAACAATTGTTCTGAGGTGTTTCTAAGTTGATTCAATTCAGTTGTTGTAACGACTGTTTTTACTGATTGAATGCCACTTGAGAATAAATTTGCAATGGTTTTACCTTTTGGTAAAACAATTTTTCCAATCTTAATTCGATGGCTAAATTCCAGAATAACAAATGCAGTCATCATAGTTTGAACAACTTCCACTGGCATGATGAGTTCATCAAGAGGAATCTGATCTGAAAGGAGCAAAAACCACAAGACCCAGAGCCAAAGAAGCGAGAGATATTGTAGAGGTCTTGCCCTTTGACGAATCTTCTTGACGACAGCTAATTCCCCATCTGCTAATATTTCTGAGATTAACACTCCCGCTGCAAGCATTGAGATTCCCAATCCTAAGAGCAATGGTATGCTCACAATCTCATTTTGCATTGAGTAAGAGGCTACGAGATATGAACTCCATAAAAGAACCATAGTTGTCAGAATATTAGTTACACCTAACATCACTGATAGAGGGTCTTTGGAGTCTTTTAGAAGCGTGAAACCTCCCAACAGATTCATTTCGAAGGACTGATCCTCCTCTTCTTCTTTCTCCTCGTCGCTTGAAACTTGGTGTTGTTCCTCAGAAATTTCCTCGGAAGGAGTAACTTCGTGTTCTACATCATCAGAAAGGGCATCCTCTTCCTCAGTAGTTTCGTCCTCATGACCTATATCTGGTAAATTGGTTCCCATTTTTTCTCCAGAGGATATTTTTTTAATGCATGCTCGTAAATCGTCGGAGATGTATCCTTCAATCTCGTCCTCGCTTAATGTGCCGCTTTGATGTGTTGAATAAAGCCATCTAAATTTCACTTGTTGGGGTTCATCGAAAGCAAGATTTGAAACAATCTGGAACGAGCCCGGCTTCAATTTTGGAAGTTCATCAGCCAGTGACGTATTCTTTGCGTTACCAACCGTGAGAAGAGCCTTCACCTGTTTTATGTCTTGAGGCTTTTCAAATTTTCCAATGCACAAGGTTTGTGCTTGCCCAAAAATTTTGTAATCTGTAGATAAAATGTTCTGCGTTGCAAAAATACAACACAAACCGAACTTTCTGCCTTGCTTTGCAAGCATCTCAAGAATGGCCTTTGGTGGTGGGTTTTTTGGATGCGGTGGAATAAATGGATGAACTTCGTCTACTGCGAAGATCATTTTGGTTTCATCACCCTTTGGTTTTTGACGTATGGTCCAGTCATAGAGTCTTCTACCCACTTCTAATAGGAAATTTTGCTTGAGATCTTGAGAACTAAGAGTATTCATGTAAATGATGTTAATTGGGACTTTACCATCTTCACAAGGGGTGCACATTGTGTCAAAGTCAAGTGGAGTACCAAGGGTAAAGAGTAGGTGATTTACTCCCGTTTCTTGCCCACGGAATCTACGTGCAAGTTTCTCTCTCGCAGAATCAGGTATTAAATTGACAACTCTTGATTCAAAATCAGTTGCTGACATCCCAGAAAAAGTACGTAGTTTATGTGGCACTTCAACTAAATCAGCTAACTGATAAAAATTCTTAGGAAGCATTTCACAATTACTTGAAAGTTCTAACAATGTAACGAGATATGATTTGATTTCAGCACCTGCTGGCTTTGTAAGGTCAAAGCCTGCAATTGATGTAAAACCGGCTGCCATCAAATCCCAGGATGATATTTTTTGCTCATCATCCAAAGATTCTGAAGGGGTAACGAATGGATTGAGACAAATGGGCAGTCCTTTCGAACGAACAGGCGTCCATACTCGCACTTCCACCATATCCGAAAATTTCTGAGCACGTGCAGCATCTCCTCCATTTGCTGCGACTTGATCGACATCGACACCCATAATCAGCTGTGACAAATCACCTTGTGGATCCATAATCACGGCAGGGATTCCTGCTAATGCAGCTTCTTCTATAACGACCTTCAAACCTACGGTTTTTCCAGAGCCTGTTTGACCAACCAATCCTATATGTCGGTTTAGTATGGATTGAGGTAATTGAAGAACAGCATCAGATGATCGGATATTTCCAATATTTAGCCCCATTCGCATCAATCCGTAGGGGTTTCATGGAACTCTTTCCATTTCAGTAAAGCCTTCAGCCAAACACTAGATTTTTCACCGTTTTGATTTCCCGACGGGCCCGTATTAAATCCCGGAATACTTGGGCCATTACTGGCAGGAGCCTGAGACTTAACATTTCGTAGTTTCATATCGGAACTAACTGCTAAACTCGTCAAACGTGTTTTCCAATAAATGGCTGGATAAACCTCAGTTACATCAGAAGGTGGTGTATCAAATACCTCACTGAATTCCTTGTCCTTTTCCATAGCATATTCCTTTAGATAATTAATTAACAACATGTCAGAAACATGAACGGGAAACTTCATTCTCTGTTTGTATGCCTCTCTATCCCTTTCGGGTTGAATATCTTTCCAAACGTACCGTTTTGCTCTCTGCCACATTTGGACATCGTATTTTGACCAATCGATTCCCTTCATATCTCCGCTTTGGCTCATAGTGCTTTCACTTTCATCAATGAGCTTTGGATTTCCAAAAATATTCAATATTACATCATCAGGGATCTGAAGACTTCTAGTGAAAACAGGTGTTGGATCACTGACCCATGCATAATCAAATGTATGAAGCCAAAGGATGTTTCGAATGAATGAATATGGGTGGACGAGAGGTCCTTTAATAATCCCAAACTTATCTTTCGATAGCATTTTCATTAATTCGGAGTATTTCTCCGATATTTCTGTAACTCCTGACTTTTGACTGATGAGCGTCATATTGCAAAGTGGACCATTTTGGATATTTTGTATGAACACTTTCATTTTGATTCTATCAGGGTTTTCTAGGAAATTACTATGATAGTAGTTGATGGTCTTCTCTATCTGACTTGCAATGACAGTTTCGCTCGAATTTACAAGCCATAGCCAGTTGTTTGATAAAGATCTAGAAGCATCAAGAGTTCCGTTAAATTCAAACGCAACCCCATATTCTTTGGAGTCTGAATTAGTTTGGAATTTGTACTGGCGGTGTGCGGAAAAACAGAGAGATGTTAACCTTGATATGAGGTTTTTCACATCAAAAAGGTGATTTTCCAGATCTGCCTTGTTCAGAATTTCCTCATAATCTTTGATGAACTCTGATTCGCTTTCCTCAATGTTCCTAAATAACTCATCGAAATATTCTCTCGAGTTGAATGAATTCCCAGCAGGATTATTCTCTGGTTTCTGAATTCTATTCATCGTTTCTTGCATGAATCCCATCATTGCGCCAACAACACCTTTTTGATCAAGACTGTCGAATTCTTCGACCGAAATGAATTTATTGAACCTTTCTTGTAGGTTTGTATCAAAAGTTTTGGGGTTAAACACTTTTCCGTATACTTGTTTGTTGCTTGACTGGATTTCGGAAAACCAACTTGAATTATTAATCGGGAGATTAGTATGGTATAGAGCTTCAAGCCTCATGTTACGTTGGGTGTTTCCAAGTAGAATAGTTCTGAGAATCATCGAAGATTCAGTTTCGCCATCATGAAGAGACTTTGGTATCGAATTTACCCTTAAGTCTGATTCAGCGGTTTTGAATTCTGGCTTTTCTTCAAGCAATCGTTTTCTGTTTCCTGAACCAATGTTTGGCGAAACTGAAATTAGTTTATTCAATACTGTGTTGTTCGAAAATTCAGGATACTCACTCGCAACTTTGTTCTTAATACCTGCAAAATCTTTCATAAATTCAGGAGTGATATCAATATGGTTGACATTGTCAGGAGATGTAAAATCAGATTTTATGGTGATGTATCTTCCAACAGGCTTTCCATCATCACTGGCAAATACCAATTTTGTTCTTTTAAGATCATGACCTGAACCTTCCCATTTTGATTGGATATCCTCCCATCTAGGATTCTTGATTTTCTTTTGTATTTCAGTTGATGCTATTTGATTTGGTGGCAGGTAATAGTTCCAATCTTCATCTCGGACAGGATGATTACCATTGCCTGTTTCTATAGAAGCAGAGTAATTCAAACTGTTATGTAATATGAGTGGGGCGAAATCATAGACGAGAGAACATGGAATTGCTGCAAGATGTGTGCCATCGATAATTCCAAGTTCAAACAACATATCTCGCATCATTTCACGATTCGAACCATTCATATCTGGACCATAATTCTTCAGCAGATTGTGGATTGTTGTTTTTCTAAATCCTTCGTTAAATGGCGAATCTGTTCTCGAATCGTTGAAGATCGTTTCATGAATATTTTTCCATTCACTCGTTATTAAATCAAACTCATCTCTTTCATCATCCGTTTCAAAAATATATGAGATAAGTCTTGGACCGAGTAGTTTCATCCAATTAATGGAATTTTCTAGTTCTTCTCTTCCAAATCTGCTTTCGCTTATTTTTGAATCCAAATTGGTGTCGTATTTCGCAACAACGTTTTTCCAGAAAGCATCAAACATATCCTTGTCAACAAGCAAGTCCGATATCATTTCTTCTTTGACGGATTCAATTACGTCCCAAATTTTGTAACACCTTAATCCGTTTTTGTCCCTTAGATAATTGTTGTATAGTGCTCTTAAAACTCTGCCTGGTGCATCAAATTTAGTTGTGCCCCAAATTTCTTTGTTTACGAGTGGAGAGTTGATGTCCTCAAACACCATCTGAATAACTTTGTATGGCCAATCGTTTTCAATTGTTCTTGAATCAACTTCATTGTACATGAAATCTGTACTTGCAGTCATTAATTCTGGGAAACTTAAGATTGTAGCATTGCTGGTTGGTTGGGTTCTTCCACTCATATCATTCAAGTCCATGACTTCGTTGTTCAAAGCTGTGGAGTTGACAATTTTTGTGTGTTCTTCATCATCGTTATTTTCGACCAATGAATGGACAAGATTTACAAAAGTATCGACCATGATAGAGTTGTATATCTCGTATTTTTTGCTTCGCTTGGGGGCGATGTCTACAGCACCCACGTCTAAGTGGCCGTTACTGACGATGATGTGTTTGACGAGTGGGTCATCTTTAGCACCCAAACTCAACTTAATTTCTTCATAAAAGTCAATCACAAGGTCATGATATTTACGCATTGTTGTACTGTAATTCCTGAACAATTGCATAAGGTCTGGCAATTCAAAAGATGTTTCTACTTCATCGAAATTTATTCCTGCTTCAGCACCTATTAACATGTAGTTTCTTTGGCCATCTGTATGTTTTTTATCTTCTATTTCTGCTATAGCACTGCGAGAATCTTTATGCTTTATCAATAACTCTATACCATTTATAATGTATTTTAGGTGGGCATATTGAGTGTTGAATGAGACATTATCAGAATCCGGTTTATCAATCATCTCCTGATCAAAATTTTCAGGGTTCAGTGCAAAAGAACCTTTATCTTCAAGCAACTTGAAATAAGCCTTCCATATCTCTCTCGCAGGGGTTGCGGAGGAAGGATCAGAGACTGTTTGATAGAACTTTTGTTGTTCTTCTGCATCCATGACAACCCAATCATGGACGTTATCCGTCCAAGACGCTTCTGTTTCGAGATCGTAACTGTTTCGCTCTTGAAAATTTTTGTCGAAACTCTCTTGATTAATTACAAATTTATCTTTAAGAGTATCTGAATTATCTTTGATAAGCGAATTTAGTTCTTCGATGGCATTGATTTTCTCGTTCTCATAGTCTTCAACGCTAAGAACCTTATCGGATTTTAAATGTGGAGCTATTTTCTCCCATGAGTTGTTCAGTTCTTTGTAAAGTTTACTAGCCTGTTGTTTGTAAGTTTTCCATTCCTTTAGGGTAATTTCCTTTTCTTTGAAGTGTAGCGCATTATATCTTGCTTGTAGTATATCACTCGTGATGTATACTACGTTCTCTGCATCATGGGTTGAGTTACCTTGTTCAGTTTCACCAGCGGAGAAAACCCAAACGGTTGCACCAGGCATGCTTTGTTTGACCATCCTTAATACAGGAAGAATCATTCCGCTACCGCTTCCTCCAGCAAAACTGTGTACGATACATACTTGGCGTATGTTTTTACCTCGTTTCTTTTCTCGCAAGGTATCCCCAATAGCATTTTCTGCAGCCGCTGAATAAGCTCGGCCTTTACCCATCTTTCCTCCTGAGCCTGTCTTACCGATATCAATCAGGAAAGCGTTTGTAGATTGGCGAAGGTATTTGTCCTTACGTTGGTTGTGTTTAGTATTTTTACCACCCCTCGTACCCCAGATGTAATTGTATGGTTGCTCCAACATCGTCTTTTGTTCAGGTCCGGCATTGATTGCTAGCAGATTGGCATTGTCAAAAATTGATGAAAATGCCACGTTTTTCCCTCCTTCTTTTTCGGAACGTGGGACTGCAGTGTCAAAACCATGATCCAACTCTTTGTATTGGTTGAGTACTTCTTTGAGGTTTATGTTTAGACCTTTTAGCATATTCCTACAACGAGTATCTGAATTGTTGTTCAGCAGTTTTGCTAGCGTCGCACGCACAATCCATTCACCTCCTTGTCCCAGTCCAATCATTAACGCACCAGGGGCCTCGGAGTGTTTGGCTAATTCTCCTGCATCCAAATCATTTATTTCATCTTGGAATTCGTTCAACAAATTGTTCACATTTTGTGAAAATTGGTTTATGACTTGGGCAACGTTAGAACCTTCTTTCTTCAAATCATCACAAAGCGTAGTTTTATGTTCGAGATATCTGGTTTCTAGGTTTGTTTGTGATTTTTTCATCTTATTTCTTGTATCAACCCTGATATCCTTAGTCACTGAATTCGATGTTCGTAAACCACTCATGATTTCATTGAACTTTTTTCTAAAATCGTCAGCCAACTGTATTTCATCAATCAGAGATTTGTGTAGTTGTTGTGGTTCAATGTTGTGTTTTATAGCGATCGAAAGAAGTCGATCTTCCTTGGCAAACTCTTCTTTGTGAATATCAATTTCGAATCTGTTTATGTCGTTATTCCATGCGATATTCACGTCATGAATCTGCTCTTGTCGTCTAATTCTATCATTAATTTGATTAGGACTTATTCTCAAACAATTAACCAATGCTGGCAGTAATTCAACACTGGGTTTAGATAAAACCTCAATTGATAAATCGATGTCATCGATTATTGACTTGATTTCTGGAATACGCATGGCTTTGTCTTCGGAAATCGATTTTGCTAGATGTTCAATCCTTGATTTTGCTTCTTCGTAACTGTTCTTCTTAATGTTGGAATGTTCAAGTTCAGATTGAAAGAGATTAAATATTAATTCCTGATTGATTTTGATCTCACTTTCACTCGTCAATATAGACTCTGAATTTGACAGGAGGTGGAAACAATTCCTAATCAAAGAAAAAGCCCAATTTTCAAGATGTTTAAAATTAAAATCATCCGATGTCAGCACTGAGTCTTTATAATTAAGGAATCGTAGAATTCCTATATTGATTTCTGGATTTGTAAATAGGGTTTTCGCAAGCCTATTTTGTTCGAGAAGTAACCTAAACGATTTAGCCTCTTCATTAGGTGCGTCTGGCTCAGTATTGTCAAATTTGGTCTTTCCATCAGAACTGACGGGTGTCTTCCCAACGGTTAGAAGCGCATTCCTGAATCGGACTACTCCCTGAAAAAGTTCATTGATTTGACTCGTAATTTGCGACCCTTCTTTTTCTCCAAGTCCCCAGAATACCAATTGTAATTGACGTACTGAGGCCACTAAGTTATTGACTAGATTGTATAATTCTACTCCAACAGTATGCGGATGCATCGTCTCTAGAGCCATCATTAATCGAAGGTAACTACGGTCAATTTTGAACATGAACGTATTTTTGTCTCTTGGCGCCAAGAATCTTTCTAAATGAAACATTTGGCGGCCCATTATTTGTGCGATTTTTGTTGCTTCAGTGTAAAACTCCATTCGCTTATAAGTCAAATTATGAGTTGCGGTCCCACCGTTTCGGAAGGATTCGATCTTGTGATTCAAGTCGCCAAATAATTTATTAAAATTCGATTTGTTGACATCAAATGGTTTAGACGTAATTTTAAAATTACCGTTATTGTAAGCTACAGAGATAGCATTACCTGAGAGTGGGAGATAACTGGTAGCCTTTATTTCAAGAGGTCTTGATACCTTTTTACCTCTTCTTGAATTACTGGCTACGATTGTTTCCATCATTTTACGAATAGAACTCTTCGTGAAACCAGCAAATGGTTGGCTGAATGTTGTATCTGGTGAAATCCATCTTCGAATATTGTTGATTACTTTTTGATCTAGCTTGAATTCTGCGCCATTTTCCTTTTTACTGGAAAAGAATTCCACCCAATGTTTTGAAAATGATTCCATGTTTTTACCGCTATTTCCGTCATCCTTGGCATCGGACATATATTCTTCACTACATTCTCATAAATAAACCTCATCTGGCTTAATTTAATGCTCCAACGTGTAAGAAATTTGGTGACATGTATGTTACTGGCATTAGAGAATGTGCAACACATAGTACCATATCTTCGCTGTATTGTTTTACTTTTACGATGTTAAGTTGACCTGCATAGGCTTGCAATATGTCATACTCAGTTTCAAGGAAAATTATCGGACAAGAATAAACTGCTTTTTGATTAAGAATTTCAATCAATCTCCATATCAAATCCTGAGTTGTTCTACTATTTTCCTCTAGAATCTTACAAATCATTGGAGAAAGAAACACATTCTGAACGTCCTGTGTGACTTCGTGTTCTGATGTTGGCTTCCACGATAAAAGTTGCTCGATCATTTTTCGCTTACTCATCTCAAGGCTTATCTCACGACCTCGTTTATGTACCACCTTCCAGTTCCCAGCGTTTTCAAAAATCTGAATACCATCCACATCATACTTCCAAGCAAGTTTTATTTCCCATGTGAAGGATTCTATCATTACATCATTCTCATCGTGATAGGAAGGCGATTTTATGTAGAGTGTCTCAATATGCTTTCCGTACGGTGTAGTTTCCTTTCGAAATTCAAGGAATCGGGTGTTTAATGGTTCTATACTCTCGGTATTGAATTCGAATTCCGACAGTTTTCTTAGAGCAACCAACGGTTTCAATCTCTTGTATTTTGGATGTGTGAATTCTTTCCAAAACTCGGTCAAATACTCATAGAATTCTACATCTCTAACTGTTCTTCTCTCATGAAGAAGCCTGAAAAATAGGTCATACATAATATTATGAAAACGCTCGTGATTCTTCTTTTGATTAATATCCCCAAGAGAGTTCGTATACTTGTTTTGCAATGTATTCATCGCAAACGCAGAATAAACATCTTTGGCCAGGAATATATTTAGTTGAGTGCCATCTTTTGAAGAGGATCGATTAGGCCATACTTCTGTGTTGTATTTTCTTGGGGAGTCTCTTAGTTGTTTGATAAATGAAAGAGGAGGAATCCATTTAAATTTTAGCCATAAGTCTGGGAAAAATCTGTGCATATGAGTTCTTTTTGATTGCTCTAAATTGATTTTTTCTGTGGTTAATATCCACGGCTCTTTAAGCCCTACAAGATCTTTCACTCGAAGTATTTGAGCATTATTTGGCAGAACTAGGCCATCCGTGTCAAATGAATCAACTGGCGGAATGAGTAATTGTGCCTGTATTCTTGGCTGGAAGAGGGTATTATCTTTATCGCCTATGGTGGTGTTTAAGGCGACTTCACCTATTTCACTCCACAAATCTACAAGGTGCTGTTTGAAAGATTTGCCATCTTCATATTTTGAAAAAATCTCCAACTTATTATCAAAAAAACCTTGATTGAATTTGTCCTGTGTGTTGCGAATCAGATCAAATAAAAACGGGTCGTTTTTTTCGAGAGAGCCAGTGTTAGAACCGAGTAAATCATTGTTTTCAAGGCCTTCAATCATCCTCTTTTTGTCAATAGATTTTCTTTTGTCAAGGTCACGAAGATTTAAACCTGTTTTAAAAAATAATTCAACTTGATTTAACGTTGGAAAAGATTCCTCGTAGGTGCCGTCAGAATTCAAACTAAATATTGCTTGAAAAACTGCTGAATTTAGGTATACGGCTTCAAAAATCGTGAGTGTCCGGGATAAGATTTCTGAATGATAGAGGTGGCTCCATTGACTTACTTCTGGACTTTTGTTATGCATGTATTCTGACAGGCGTGAGACAAAGTATAATTGATGAGCTTTAATTCCAAAACCCGGCTTAAATGGATCAATGTTGTTTGAAAAGATCATCATATTTTGGCCAATTAACCCAAGTTCTGTGTCGGATCTATTGTCGAACCATTCTTTTATAATTTGTATGTCTTTACTGTTGAAATTATTTTGAACAGTCTCAAAGATATAGGTCTGGCTATCTTGTGAAGTCTGATATTCCAAATCTTTACATGAATCCCAAAATGAGCAGAAACTACAGATTTTCTTGTTAGTTAGGTAGTCGTCGTGCCTGAGACAAACAGATGTTGATGATCCTGTTTTGTTAGTAGATGTTGATTCAAACACTCGTAAGTCATTTTTTTCTTCTCCTCTCGACCTTATTCCGAACGATTGTTCAAGTTCTGAGGTTAGACCTCCTAATGGAAAACGTTTTCCTAAGGGCCGCTTTTTGATTTCTTCACGATAACCTGTGCTCGTAAATTCATTTCGAAACCGATGGCCGTTGCTTAACAGTCTTTGTTCTAATTCTTTTTTTTTGACTCCAGAGGCCTTTAGGCCCAATTCTATCAATTGATTTTTCAATTGTTTTACTGTAAATCCGAGACTAATGGCATCACTTCCCAAAGATTACTTTCTTTAATAATTCCACTAGTTTGGCTTTAGAACTCTCATAATCTGTCTTGCCTAGTAATTCAATTTCCTGCCCCATAAGTGCCTTTCTGAGTGATGCTTGGTGAAGATACTCTTTGGATAATTGAATTAATTGAACCCTTTGCGTCCCTTTAATAAAATTAAGATCCAGGCCAGGGCTATCTGAATTGTTGTAGAAGATGTGACTCGGTGTCTTGAAAACATGACTAATTTCAAGTTCGATATACAAGTGTCTTATAGCCTCTTCGAGATTTTTAACAGTATTCTGGAAAAAAGATTCAACATTCTGGTTTGTATCAGCGACATCCTCAGCATGAGAGGAAATCAAAAGCCAAAAAATCTGCAGTTTTTTCTTAAAATCATTTGAAACATCACTCTGAACCATTAAATCCTGGCCAATAAAGTTTCCAATCAACCCCATTTTTCTTTTTGAGAGTTCATCGATGTTAGCGTTAGAATATTTTGAGAAGTAGTAGGCCAATCGTAACACGCTTGCTTCCGTTTGAATCAAGGCCTGTTCTTCTAAAATGTGGTCGAAAAATTCTGACGCAATACGCTCATGGAAGTTATCAGAAAAATTCGCTTTGTAAAACCTTATGAATGGATCATGTGAAGAGGCTTTCCAAGCAAATTCCTTATTTAGAATCTCGTGCAGATTTTCAGCATGCTTCTCTATGATTTCGTCGATTCGTTGAAAGTTCTTTGCACTTAGGATTATTTGAGGATAATCTTTGAAACTCATGTTGTTTTGTTCGACCGATTTAATCGCCTCGTGGAATATTGTATTTCTATCAATCAATTCTTCACTGATATGTCGTTCGATTGCTAGCAATTGCTGAATTTCTAATTTGTTTTTCCAGTCAAGAATATTCGATTCAAACTCATCGTTGTCCTCTTTACTACTAAAAAAGAACCTTAAACACTCTGAACCAGAGAAAGAAATTAGTGTAATCGTACATAAATACATAATGAACTTACCTAATTCATTCACAGGGTCTTCTTCTATGCTTCTTGAATCAATCTGAGATTCCACCCATCCGATCACTATAAAATAGGCTAAGGAAATGAGAATTAAATGTACTGATAATCGGTGAGCCGGTCTAGTTGGCTGATAATCAGAAAACTTCTGGTTGAAGAGGAATGCTATGCACACTGGAGGAATTAGTAGCAGTAGTAACAATAATAACTTGGCTCTTTGTTCCATTGATTGGAATAATTCGATGTGAAGGAACACGTTTGGACTTATCAAAAAACTAACCAGGCACAATAATCCTACCCAAGGAATAAGATTCTCCATTGAATTTTTGTTATATTTCAAGTACTCACATCCAAAATCTTGTAGTATCGATGCTAAATCGTATCAGGTTACTTTCTGCCTCACTTTTTAGTTCCTTAAAGAGGAGGTCACGTAAAGATTCAGATTCAACACCATATCTTAGTCCTTCGTTAAGCAGTTTCCTTAATTCGGATGTAATTGATAATAGTGCTGGAGGCCATTTGTCTATGTCATTATCGATCTCCAAAGCTGAGATTCGTTCAAGCAACTTTTCATCGTGATGCAAAAATTGTTCAGGAGACAGAAATAGCATTGGGTTACATGATCTAGAGATGATTTCAACCAATTGTTCCACTTTGCCTAGAAGAGGAGACTTTTCTACAGCATTAAAATTCGAGTAGTTTATCCCGTCAATGAGAGGATAGTAACCTTGAGTAATAGCCTCTTTTACAGCGCCAGTCATCGGATTAATGTCTTCAATGATGAAATTAACACTTAAAGAGCAATTATTTATTGGTTGGTTCAAAATTTCTATGCGATTGGATATCTGTTGGTTCATTCTTTTACTGAATTCAAGTTTATAGAGGGCGTTTAAGAAACAAAATCGTAATGATTCATTAGTAAATTGAATCTTCTCGAGACTGAATCGGGTTTGAGTTTTCGAAGCAATTTTGCACTTTATGATAATGTTGAATCCATAGAATGAATCTTCTGATGTAAGTTTCGATGAGCATTCAGGAATGACTTCCTGAGCGCTGTCAAGAAACTTGAGTTGAAATTCATCGTGGGTAAATAAATTGACGTCTGATGAACAATTTCTACATGTTCCGTAAGTTCCCTTTTTCAAACATAGTTCAAACATGTGAGCCATAGTTAAATTGCTTTTGTTTAGTCCTAAACTGAGAGATTTGGATTCAACATTTTCCTGTTTTTCACTTTTGGAATTTGTTAGTGAAGTTGAATCATTAATTAGTCTAAAGTTTGAACAATTATTTACTTCGTCATATATTCCGTTTAGCCAACGATTATTTCTTGACTGATGATTTGTTCTTATGTTCTCTGATGTGACATACCAATCGATCACTGATTTCGAAAATTGTGTTCCAATTCTTTTGTGCCGCTCTCTCATCGTAAAGTGTTTGGAAGGGTCTAAAACACCAGATACCAACGAGTCGAAGTAGTCCAGCTTCTCACGCGCAGAGGCTGTCTTAAACATGTTTAAGTGCATTGATCGAAACAAAGTAAAACAAATTTGAGATAATTCTGTGGTATCTAGTCTAGCTTCGTTCATTGTTGCCCCTCCAAGAAAGTAACAACTAGATTTAATGCCATCGTTACTCCAACAACAATTCCAGATCTTCGGTCAATCAAATCTTGTTGAGATAGGGATGGTAAAGCATTACCATTTTGTCTTAATGAGGTCTTCTTTAGTTGAATAATTAAATGCCGAATAATTCTATCGAAGACAACATCTAATTTTTCTAATGATACCCTGTTAATTTCACTGTTGATTAACAAATTGTGCAAACGATCGTGTATTTCAATGAATTTTTCTGTCGGTGTTTGACAAAATATCTCATAGTCATCAAGTCGATTTTCAATTATATCTGACATTTTGTGTTTAAGCACGTCACCTCTAGGAACCTCAGCTCCATCTGGCTGTTCTCCTACGATAATCTCATTCAAAACAATAGAAGATGTTGTGCAGAAACTTTGGATTGAACTAACGACTCTCTGTCGATTGAAAATGGTCTTATTTGAGTTCAATTTTGTTAGCATAGTCCAAAATGACGCTAAAATTTGGCTTGTGAGATTCAACCTTTGTGATAATTTTTCAATTGAATTTATCAGGTACCATTCTAATCTTAGTTGGGATATTTTTTTGTTATCATCAAGAAATGCTGAAATAATTCTCGATGCGACAATTCGTAATTCGACGTGAGTCCAGATATGAGAAGCGCTTGCTTTCCGCAAGTCTTCAGACGAAAACATGACTGAAAATGCCTTTCTTTGATTTGTATAAGTGGATAAATTAGTATGAATTTCAAGTTTGTTGGATCTGAGCGAGTCAACTAGATTGGAGATAAAAAAGTCTGTCAAAGTATTCGTTTTCAATAAGGTCATTCCATAATTAATTTTCTGAAGACCTTGGCTTAATTGGTGGAAGTTTTCATGATTTGGTACAACATATTGCGGTAAACGGTCATCATCCTTTTTAAGAATAAGAAAACTTCTTTCATGGAAACTAATTGTGTTGTAATGCTCGGTGAAAGCCTTGAACCTTACTTGTCCTAAAGAATTGGAAAGGGATCTCAATTTGTGAGAATTCTTATCATGGGTCGTACTTTCCTCCACAGGAACTTGTGATAGGCTTAATTCATGTGGTTCAATTAATACAATCTTATCTGATCTATAATATTGTGAAAATATTGATTGAACGGGTATCCACTTATCAGTGCTAATTGATGTGTTCTTGGTCAGGTGAACATAGTGAATAAGAAGGAAAATTGGAGAGAAAAAGGTTATTATCCTCAAAGATGATAAGTCTCCAAGATAAATATACATCACGAAGAACACCGAAGATGTTCCTAAAATTAACACCTTAGAGACTGTGATGGCAGTTGCCAATATTTCATAATTCCATGCGTGTTCTTGAATTAGAATGAAGACACCAACCAGGCCGTACAGCACCAAAATAATAGTTTCATCAGTCTGATGCCCATAAAAAATCGAAACTAAAAATGTATAAGCGTAAAAAATCAGGGCAAATAAATCATAGTTTGAGTTGTGACCAGATTTTTTGAGAACTGAAATCCGAGACACAAAATCACTCTCTTTTTGAAAGTAGAACCTCTTTTGTTTGGGACCACACTTTCTCGAATTCTGGATGTTCTGAAAACTTCAAAACAAGTTTATCTTTTTTTGAGTCCGACAGAATTATTCCTATCGATTGGCGAAGATTAAGTCGAACGAATGTTCGCAAATCTTTTTCTGGAACGAGTCCATTACGATAGTATTGGCTTCGCATTCTTGAGATTCGTCTATTAAGTTTAGCTGACTTGGATCTGTTTAGTCTTTTGAAAACAATCTGCTTCCTGAGTTGATTGATTAATTGCGATGGTTTAATCATTTCTATCCACAGGCCTAATACACTCTTCCTTTATTCTGTGAACAATATCTGTGACCAAATCTTCAACTTCCCTCAACGAAAATCTAGGTTTCATATGAATCATTCTTGAACTTCTTCCCAAATTGACATGATGTTATCAGTAACTTCTTCGCCCATCATCGAACTGTTATGCATTGCCTCAAGCATTGTTTCGATTTTCGTGATGTACTCCTGGGTTGCGTTTGACATATCGACTAAATTATCGTAAGTTGTTGGTCGATTGGAGCCTTCTTTCACTTCTTTCCAGAATCGCTCTTCATTATACAATCTTCTAAGGCTATTTGAGTCTCTTGCGATATCCATTTGTTTGGCTCCTAATTTTTGATGTAGCACAGTTGTCTCGACTTGAATTGCAATATTTTTTGCTCCCTTAGATTTCTTGGCTAGAATTCCCTTGTAGGCTTTTTCTAGCTCAGCCACGATTGCGTTGATCTCCTTTTTTGTATCCTTGTGTTCGTCTTCTCTGCGTTGAATCGTCTTTTTAAGAGCATTACTCTTTTCTGTTGCCATTAGGATGCGATTTTTAGCGCTTTTTTTGAAGGTATTTGTAATATCCTTATCAGCATCTGGGAGTTGTATGTCAGCAAGGAAGACAGCGTCAAGTATTTCTGGTGATTTATTTCTAAATGAGGTGAGGGCGGCGTTCATGATGTAACCAAAAAGTGCGCTTCCAGCAGCAACGGAGGAAATTATTGCGATATCCATAGATGATGCTGGAGCGGGTACATTAAATAGGTTCTTATTCCGATATTCTTGAAGTGTACCAGAATCAATTTCCAGTCCATAACACCTTATCTTTTACGAGGGAACAGATTATCGCGGTATCTTTTCCAAACTACAATAATTACGAAACCTACTAGAAGTGAGCCGATAATTAACCAAGAATTTTCGATTAATCCCTCTTTCACCCGAGGGTCTTCCATGCCTGTAGTTGAAAAATTGGTTAAATTATCAAAATACACAAACTTCCCTCTTTCATCATCGGCATAATTGCAATGCACGTCACAAGACAATAGGCGAATATTAATAGAATCATAAGTAATTGTTTGATCAATTGACTGAAGTTCTCCAAAGAGAATACTACAATCCGATTTTGTTAGTTCGCTTGAAGAGAACCAGTCAGGAACGCTAGATGGAAGCGGCTTGGATGGTGATTGGCCTATACACATGATTAATACAGTATTTTTTCCTAATCCACCAGTTTTGATAAACTCAAACTCAATTCCAACAGAATGGAGCCCATTTATGTCCTCCATTGAAGATAGACAATCGCTAATTTTCCCCCAGTCAAGAGCTGTATCCAAAAAAGATGATTGTCGATCTTGAGTTATTTTGTCACACACATCTCCAGAAAAGTTGGGATCATAGTTTATTGAGTCATATTTCATGGAGATGATATTGCTCTTATCGTTCTGTTCGAATCGAAGGAACTTTTCACTTCCTGAGATTGGAGATTTGTAATGAATGGTAAATATAATTTCACGGAGGTTATAGAATAAGCCATACTTAGAATCGCTTTCGCTTGATGAAATGAAGTCCGACCAATTAGAGTCAGAATAAATCTTGAGGACATCATCTTGAAGTATGGCTGTTATCTTACAGTCTATATTATCGTATTTATCTTCGGTTGGTCTGAGTGTGAAATTTTCCAAATCATATCCGTCTATTTGTGTAATTGTACCGCTAATTGAGCAATTTGCTTCCTCAAATCGATCTCTGAGCATTTGTCCATAAACATCCCTGTTCAAATTATCTACTCCTCCAAGCGAAACATCATATTCGATCATGAGCGCGAGGTCGACTAATCCATGTTCATGTATGTCTACCTTTGAAATCATAACACTATCATTGAAAGATGGATTGATTGAGCTTTCAAACTCATCTTCATTGACGAGATTGATAAATATCACCTCCGGATTGGTTGAGAATTTGGTGAAAATTGACACTTTGTAGATCATTAGTTGACCGGCAGAATCACGAAGGACCTCTAATGGAATCACATTATCTAATTCAGAGTCAAATGGGCCATAACTGAGTTCATTGATGGTACTTGGCATGAATGATTGTTCCGTCCGAACTATGTACTCTGAAGAGAGGATATTGAGTCCTAAATCAATTTCAAGACTGTTGTCTGAATTGAGTTCATTTTTGTTATACAGGCACAGATAATGCTGTTCAGCATTATTATTTTCAACAAATCCAGGATTATCGGAACACAATTTTGTAGAGGAAATCGTTGGCTCAATTGATATTTGACCCGTGTATATGATGCCCGTACTAATGTAAATCGAATGAGCTGCTGCAGATGATATTCTGAGGTCAAGCGTCGTATTTTGAGGGGATATAGATTCTGAATTGGTTTCAATCTCAAGAGTCCATGCACCGCCGGCGTGGCTTAAGATCCAATTAGCTGCATTCGTGATAATGTGTGGTCTGTGATGATTATGAATTACTACTGTAAATTTACAAGTCTCACAAATCAAAGCTACTTCATTTGTTCTTGCTGGATGTGTGGGATAAATAAAGTGTTCTTCCGATTGAAGGCCGCCTAAATCCACAAGAAGTTGCTCTGTAGTTTGATATGCTCTTCCCAAGTCATCTGTGCCAAAGTATGTCCAATTCCAGTAGCCCTCATTTGATGGTTGGAATGGGAATGGATATGATCCAATGTCAATGCAAGGAATGTTATTGTCAACATGACATATCTTACCCGTTGTTGAGACGAGGTTGCTGTAATCTTCGCTCGGAGGTATTTCAACATTCAACGAAACATTACCTTTTACCAAGTAATCGTACTCGAAGTAAGGAGATTCTCCACAGTCGAAATTGTCTTGTGAACATGTACTTTCAGATACGTCAATATTTAGATTCGGTTGGATGAAGAATCTGAAGATCTGTCGAGATTCTCGATTTGAGGAGTCAATCAATGAGACTGTAATGTCATGAATTTCTCCCGTTGTGAACTGTGAAAGGTTTAGTTTAACTGAATGGGTGGAGGATAGTTTTAATCCGTTATACTCTACAGTCACCTCAATAGGATTGTTCGTATCATCATTCCCACCAAAATTAAGTGTGCATGTTGGGAGAAGAACGGTTATTGATTTGTTACCAAGTGGGCAACTGCTTTCAATGACTAAATCTGGAGGCAAATAGTCAATTTCCACAACTTCTTGCATAATCTTCATATTGCCAGCAGCATCTTCACTTTCAACAATTAAAGTGAAGAAATCACCGCATGATTGGATATTTAGGTTGGATTCAGATATTGAAATCGAGCTTGTCAAGTAGAATGCGTAATTATCTCCGCTTTCACAAAAGATCTCTGCAAGACTTGACACAGAAGAATCATCGTTAACAGAAATTCTGTATGTTCCATTTGAATGCATAATGTTTTTCTTACCAAGTAAGTTGCCGATTCTGTCAATACCTTCGAGTATAATTTCGGGCTCAATCCGATCGACGAAAACGGTTATGATTGTCGAGTTTACATTTCCGAACTCATCCTCTACATTTATTGTAAACTCAAGAACAGTCCCATGTTGAAACGCCTCCAACTGGAATGTGAAGTTCCCTTGTATTGTCGTGGTTAAAATAGGATTTGTTGAGTTCCTCGCCAATAAACTAATGTTGCCATTTACAGCTAAATCATCTATGATCTCGCAAGAAAGAATATCTGCTGAATTAATGTAATGGTCGTTCCCTAATGTCTCTCCATCAATGCCAGATGTGCATGTTATTTCTGGTGCAATATTGTCAAGATTGATTTGATATGTTATTGAATAAGTGTTCCCAACACTATCATAGGCTTCAATTTGTAAAGTTGGCCCGAAAATGATTGAGTAAAATTTTACGGCTTTACTCGCAGAATTTGCTGCTTCATATGTCTGAGATTGGCTGTAATGAGATACTGTAATGTAATCTAGGCCAGAACCGCTATCAGAGCAGAAAATCGTTATTTCCGATAGTGAGTGGAGATGAATTGTATCGTCGATTTCTATGCCACTTGTTGTACATGTAGGGGAAACATCATCTTCAACTATAGAATATGTCTGATTTCTCATATTTCCTATTGTATCTGTCAACTCAAAGCGTATTTGTCCTTGTCCAGAAATTCCGCTCACTGATATATTCCATCGGTTATAGCTTATTTTCGTACATGTCATCGTTCCTGTCGACGTGTAGCAGGTAAGTGATAACAGCAAGGAGTCGGGACTTGCAAATACGAAAGAACCGCTTTGGTCAACGAATATGGTATTCCCTGTTGTATAAGTCTGTACATTTTCAGAAAGTGTGGCGGGATCAATTGTTGATTTACGAATAACTTGAACCTGTTCTAATTTTTTCCAACCCACACAATCTGTTAGTTCAATTGTAAATTGAGATTTATTCGATGATAATCCAATTGTTGCAACATTCTGATTTATGGATAATAATTGTCCATTAGAAATGCTGATTGAAGGTAGAGAGGGACAAATTGTTTCAAAAATTTCAACATCGATTGTTACATTTCTGTTTGAGACATACATCGTATTAATCGTACTGTTGTAATTAATTGTTGTCGAATTGCGAATTAGAAGTTCCGGTTGACTTCCATCCAGATATATCTCTGTGAACGTTCTTGTTTCATATCCTAGCTCAGATGTTGCGATGATTTCAATTGAATAGAATCCTTCTGTCAGATTGAATTGAGTGAGTCCTGAAGGAATTGCTGTTGATTGGTATAGATTCCCATTTGCATAAATTTCAACAGATCGAATACCTTGACTTGAATTGGATTGATACAGAATATTGTTACCACCTAATTTAGAGACATTTCCGGCATTGTTACGATATGAGGCATTGACTATGACATCGTTAGCCTTGAAATATACATTCCACGATTGGTCCAAGGAATTTCCAAGTTCATCAATGTAAGAACATCTTACTATTCCTGAATTATTTTCCCATAAGACGACATTCATTGTGTTAATTGTAGCCATTCCATAGGGTACTGTAACGGTTAGATTTGTTGTAATAGTATGATTTGTGAAGCAAGAGAATGTTGAATAATTTGAGGCGAAAACGGTTGTACTGTTCACTTGGATGAAATTCATTCCTGCCAGATATGCTGGGTCATGAGAGCCTACATAAGAGGTGTTGACGCTACTTCTCGCCATTCTGCCAACTTCATTCGTCGCAACTATCTCAATCGTAATTGGATAATTTGAGTCCTGTTGAAGGCCACAGGTATTTTGACTGAGAATTGTTGAAACCGTTATTGATCCGCTGTAATTCTCTAAATTAATCATATTATTGAGTCCGCAAACTACTCCGGATGAACTAATATTCAAACTAAATTGAGATACATTGGAGAATGTTTCTTGCATGTTGAAACTAATTGTTGAATTTATACCAACATTTACACTTGCTGGTAAAGTAAGGTTTACATTGGGGTTTGTTGAATCTAGTATGATTGTGATTTGCTCCGATCTAGTGTTCCCAATTTCGTCTGTTAATGTTGCATTTACTGTATGTTTGCCATCTGCGTTTGCATATATCTGGCTGCCTGAGACAACCTGGCTCAGAGTGCCATCTAAAACAATCTGGTAAGGCAATTCGGACGCTATACTCAAATTGACATATCCAGGAGTTTCAAGTGTGTAATAATCAACGGTAAGTGATGGAGCAGTCTTGTGATATCTGAGGTTGTACGTTCTCTGATTCGTGTTTCCGAACAGATCTGTGCCATTCAATACAATTGTGACGTTTTGGTTGGAAGAATAAAGCGGTACATCCCAATTGACGATGGTTTGGTTTGTCCAACAAGTACTTCCTGTCAAGCCTATGATTTGCAGGCAAATTTCACTCATCTGTTCTGAACCTTCAATCGAAAGATTTGACCAAGGGCTAATGTAATGTCCACTTGTATTGACTGAATTTGATGAATTTATCACGGGCGCTATAACAGATGAATCGACAGAAAAAGTTTGATTATAGAAGAAGATTTCACCTGTAGAAGTTGTAGCATATACTGTGATATAGCCTTGCTGACCATGTGAAAAATTCGTTATTTCCCACATGAAGAATTCACAGTTTGAGGTGCACGCAGTTACACTGGAAGAGTAATTTGATACGTTGACAATCACCGATTGTATCGGATAATTATCTGTGATGTTGACGTTTATTTTATTGCTAGGAGAGGAGACGAGATTATTGAAACCGAGCAACATCAATTGAGGCGTAATCAGGTCTCTCGTTATGTTGATTACACTCGTTACCTCGTTTCCTACACAATCCAAAACAGTCATTTCAAAAATCTCGTAATTGGTTACACCATTTGGCATCGCAATTGTTACGTAACGATCTGTTGTCGTTGTTACACTGTTCTGATTCACCGTAGAAGTAATCGATACATTTCCACACGGCGACGTACTGTAGGTGACAAGAGCACTCGAGCCATTGGAAAGGACCATTCGACTCACAGAGCGTACCTCTGGTACATCGAGTAACATGAATTTCCCTAGATTTTGTGTTGATGTAGTATTGGTTCCATTGACATAATGCTTTATTTCAAACTCAAGTTGAGAACCTGATGCAATTCCCGAATAGATTGAATTCCAAGACCCGTTATCGAGAACAAGAGATTGCGTAGCACTTGTATTGGACTGATACACTAACTGGCCATTCAATGATGCTGAAAATTGAATCGTGCCTATGGAATACATCGGCACAATTGTTAATTTGGAAAGGGATTCAGAATCCGTGGTGCCGTTTCCAATATAATTTACAGTTGTAGTTTCAAGGATGTAGCTGCTAGTTACATTCATTGTTCCAAGGTCCTCAATGAACGTATGGCTCTGCCAAACTGAACTGTTTTGATTTCCGTGCAGATCTGTGCATGATACCTTGAATCGGATTTGTTGTGTCATATTTTTGTTCCCAACGATGTTGCCAACCAGGTACGTGACATTCTCGTTTACCGTTACGGAGAAATCTGAGTTGTACGAACCGTTCACCGTCAACTGGGCTATGCTCTGTGGATTAGCATCATTGCATGTGACAACCAATTCTGAGTCATCAAACACGTGTCCCTGAATTTCTGATACTCCCACGTTTGGTATTGGTAAGGAAAAGTCTGCATTGATTGAAAGATTGACCCAGTCAGATGGATTGCCTACATTATCGACATACCGGCAAGATAAGTACTGTTGAGCGCCATCCACAAAGAGACTGTCAAGGTACGGACTCAAGATTATTCTCGCCTGATATGTTAAATTTAAACTGGTTGTACCAGATGTACATTCCATTCTTGAGATTCCAGATTGGTTATCCGCCCCTCCACTTAATTCGAATTGATTGTTTCTTCCTACAGGAATGCTGTTTACTAAGGAAACACTTGTTCCGTTATTTTTGTGTCGAATAAACGGAGTTGTTGGCTCCTCATTATCAATGGTGAATAATACCTGATTTGTACCGCATTGTATCTGACTACAGGCTTCTATCTCGAGCCGGTAATCTCCAGAACTGTAGTTTGTAAAATCAATATCAGCATTTGTCAAATTGCTGTCTTGGATTATTACAGAACTTTGTTTGTACAAAATGTAACTCATATTGCCATTTCCGTTGCCGTTGCTTCTGTAATTGATGACTATGTGCGTCTGATTATCGACATAGAAGTTACCAGATGGAGCGAGATAATTTGTCCCATTTCTAAATACGACATCTGCAAAAGGGGAATAACTTGTGAAAAATAGTCCGGATACATTCAATGACTCTTCATTACCGAAGAAGTCACTGCACGTGTATTTTATCTCTAAGCCTCCATAATCGAAGAGGTTCAGTTGAGAAATCATAGGCTGTGATCCATTCAGGTGGATTGTTCCACTTGAAACAGAAGAATTGTTAGAATGTATATATTCAATTCTCTTTGTTGTAGCTCCCGATGTATCTTGGCAAGTGTATGCAATCGAAGAATTCAATCCTAATCTATCCCCAGAGTTCGGGCTGGTAGAAATTAAAGGTGCTTTTCCATCAGTCACGAACTCAATAGTTGACCAATTTCCAAGATTACCGACTCTATCTACCGGTCGACATGAAAGAGAGTTATTCTGTTCTACTCCTACTTGTCCAGATAAATTGATGAGGTTGCCATAAACTGTTTGAACACTGCCGTTATTGAATGAACATTGAGCATAAGCATACCCTGCTTCAATAGGGTCATCGCTGAGGTTTCTGAGACGTAATTGTGGCTGGTTGTCGGTATATGTTATCTGTCCAATATTTTGCGATTGTGTGATCACAGTATAATCTATCTGTGTTGCAATCATCGAATCAACAAGATAGGTGTAGACATCGACTGCCGTTCGTCCGTATGCATCAGTTGTTGTCACGTTCAACCACACTCTTCCAGAACTGATGTTGTTGAATCCCCAAGAGACTGTTGAAGTTGGCTCAATAGCAAACGACCCCGTAATGTTTCCAGTTGAATGTTGCATGATGGCTTGGAATGATCCGCCTACAGGTGGTGTTGCCGTGAATCGGATTGAGTCGCCAACATAGTTTCCAACATTGACCATGCCTCGACTTGTGTCAAAGTTGACCACAGTTCGAACCATTGTGGTATTGAGTGACCAGCTGTTGAGTGTGAGTGATTGTTGGTTTCCAAACCAATCTCTTGCAATCAGACTGACCGTAACGGTTCCATCGCCCAGATTGCTGTTCAATCCGGACAAAGAGCCATTCCATGATCCGTTGTAGACAACGGTTGTGTTCCATGAATTTGTTCCATTGGTCCAGGTAATCACGGCTGAAGATGTTCCGTTAAGCACAGCATCTGTTGATGTGAATGTGAGTGTTGTGTTGTCGGTAATTGTTACTCCTGCAAGCGGTGTGATCGTGGTTACAGGCGTTTGGAGATCAACAATTCCAGTATAGGTTGTGTTTGCTCCAATGTTTCCAACTTGGTCAACGATTCGGCAGTTGAGTGTGAATGCAGTGCTCTGTCCAGTCGTGCTTGGTGGTGTGAGTGAAGCCGTTGATGAATAGGTGACAGGGTTGGTGTTTCCGTTCCAGAAACATTCTGCCTCGTCAAATCCAACACCGCCTGAATCAACCAGATTGGTCAATGCGATTCGTCCATTCGCTCCGAGATAATTGGTTCCATTGAGTGAAATTCGTGTTCCTGTTGCAGTAAGAATCGGTGTTGAAGTCACTTCTGAATCAACAAGATAGGTGTAGACATCGACTGCCGTTCGTCCGTATGCATCAGTTGTTGTCACGTTCAACCACACTCTTCCAGAACTGATGTTGTTGAATCCCCAAGAGACTGTTGAAGTTGGCTCAATAGCAAACGACCCCGTAATGTTTCCAGTTGAATGTTGCATGATGGCTTGGAATGATCCGCCTACAGGTGGTGTTGCCGTGAATCGGATTGAGTCGCCAACATAGTTTCCAACATTGACCATGCCTCGACTTGTGTCAAAGTTGACCACAGTTCTCTGAACAGACCAACTGGAATTTGTTGTGCTAGTTTGATTAAAATTATCGTTTGCTTTAACGTTAATACGATATCTAAAATTCGAACTCGGTTGCAACTTCGGAACGATCGAATTATTGTTGACACTTATCCAATTCGATTTACTGCCATTACCATATTCAATCTGATAGAGTCCACTTGAAATTGTGGTGCAGTCATCTTGAAATGAAATCGAATAATTCTCACTGGTCTCATTGATGTAAATTGTAGGAGCTGATTGATCGAATTTGTAAATACTCAAAGAACTGTAATTTCGATTACCAACTCCATCTATTGCTGAAATATTCAAATTTCCAGAGAAATTTAGACTTGGCCTAAAAGGTGAATACAAGTTAGACCAAGTGATTCCGTTATCAGTTGAAAATACGTTACGAGTTGGTTGAGAATTGTCCGTAGAAGTAACACTAACTGTCCACAATGGTGAAACACACTGATTGGGGGTTAAGGTCTGTGATGGATAGATATTCAATTGTGGAGGTTGATCATCCATTTGGATAAGTAAAGTGGAGTTCATCCTATTGTCAAAAGAATCAACACAGATTAGATACGTAGTATGCATTCCGTTCGATGGAAACAAATTACCTGAGATTATTGCAGTAGTTGTATTTGTTGCATTAATCAAAGAGTTTCCAGTATTGGAAAGAATTTGAATACTTTTAATCGAGTTAATTTGATCATTACAAGTCACGAGTACATTGCCATTTCCTGCAATCGTAATGTTCGATTGGGTGCTGGATATGGATGTAGTCATAGAATTATTAATTGTTGATAGTGAATATGTAGGAGCATCTGTATCGAATACAATGTTGAGTGTTTTATTTGTCTCATTGAAAGTAGAACCAGATGCGAAATAGTTTAGCGTTATATTCCCAGTTGTAGAAGAATTCAATCGCAGAATTGTGTTACTGGCATTGTAAGTCCCATTTCCATTTATGATTCCTGAGTAGGAGAAGTATCCTTGATTGAATGAAGTCGATACGGCAGATACACTAAAGGAAATATTCGTCGAGTCTCGAACACGCAATTCATTAGAACTGATGAAATCACCAGAATCATCCGTTATTGAGGTCACAATCGAACCCGATGCTTCTGTATCAATGAGCAGGCCAAGAGATGGGGAAACAATCATCCAAACAAGCAACGTTGCGATGAATGTGTTGGCTCTCTTCATTTGTTACACCTTCAAAGAAAACCGCTAACAAAGACTAATTCATCAACGAGGAGGTATGCTAATGGAAGTAAGCTGAATATGAATAACACCATTCCTTCTTTTTGACGAAAAGATAATTCGATAATGTGATGTGATCTTGCAAGAAGAAACGTCCATACTAAAATTATGATTGGAACTTTTTCAGAAGATCCAACATATGACTCAAGCACCCCTGTTAGCCTTGAAAGACTTGCAACACCAAGCATGCAAGTGATAAAATATATGGCTCCAACAGAATTAATATTGATCAAATCTGAAATGTCATGGGCATCAAGAATATTATTCATAATAGGGGATAACATCATTCCCAAACAAAGTGTAAGCACAATCCATGAAACGAGATCAGATGGGGTCCAAAGTCCTGAAAGAGAGATAATGAGTAGCAAACTAAAACCAAGAATATAGGTGCCGGTAACGGCTATAATGGCTGTGAAAAACGGGCCAAAAATCCCGTTTAGGGTTTGAGGAATCATCCGATCTGCTAAGTTTTCTGAGAAGTTATCGATCTCATCAGAATAAATAAATCGAAACACAATATTTTGGAAGATAAGGGCCAACATGAGTATGAATGGCAAGGGTTTGGTGGGTGAATCAAAGTCCATCAGAAAAATACCGATGCAGATGGCAACAGGGATTGCAATTGTCCAAAATTTCCTGAACACGTACATCGATGTTCACCTCCAGTAATATACGGACTGAGGTATCAGTTATAATTGCTTAGACTTCCATTTTCAGTGAAATGGCTTAGTTCCAAGAAAATCGGAGGATAAATGGAAGTGCGATCCCCAAACCCAATATCCTTGTTTATACAAAGTCCAAGCAACCCAAGATTCAATTTTTTCCGGTTTATTTTCTTTCCAGCCGACTTTGTAAAAACCAAAGTTATCTGTAAGTTCTTTACCACATTTTTCAAATGAAGAAGAGTTGGATAGGAAACCTAACTTCGCCACTTTCGAAGCTTTTTTCCCTTTACTACAATGGACTTTATACCGATCTTCTACTGATAATCCAGTGACGCCGACGTAAACAAAGCCCTTTGGTATGTCGAAAAGCTCTGGATAATCAAGCCCATTTGGAAAAGTTCGAGACTTTAGTGCCTTTTTGTCATGCTCAATTCTTTTGTCGAGTTTCAAGACATAGATGTGTTTGTGGGCTTCTTTAGAAAACTCAAACTGTACACGTGATTCATTTAGTTTTTCGATAAATTTAGCTTCCAAGATACCATCTCATTAGTCTTCATCAATGAATAAGTTACTTTCAAGTTCAAGTATTTGAGATTGAAGTTCAGTTATTTCATCAGCAGTAATCTCATCCTGAGAAAGAAGTGTTCTCTTTTCATCAATTTGAGATTGTATTTCATTGCGTTCCTCGATGAGTCGTTTGGCAAGTTTCGTCTCGGAAACCACTGCCTTTTTGATTCGGGCTTGTTTCTTAGAATCTTCTTGTTTACTATCTTCTTTCAAAACCTTGAGATGTGGATAAGGAATTTCAATCCCCTCCTGTTTAAATCTTCGAATAATTCCTGTTAATATTTGGTCTCTAACAACCCATTCATTTTGGTAATTGTCAACATGTGTATTAATCCTAAAACGCAAAGAGGAATCCAGCATATCAGTTAGCAGAATGAGGGGCTTAGGATCTTGCAAGATCTCAGAATTTTGTAAGAGAATATCTCTTATTACATCCTTGACGTGTTCTGGTGATTCATCATATCCAACGTTGATATCTATTCTTAGGTTAACTCGTGAAGGGTTTTCTTTGGACCCTCCTCTTGCAAAATTGATGATTGTTGATAAAGCCATCACCCGATTGGGAATAACCATTAATTGTTCACCAGGGGTTTTAATTTTAGTTGAAAGAACACCAATCTCAGTAACCACGCCTATTTGGCCATTAATCTCTATTTTTCACCGATATCATAGGGTGAATCTAAAATGAGTTGTCCAGAGATTATCATATTTGAAGCAGATTCCTGCAGTGCCATTCCTATTACGAGAGAGAATACAGTTAAGGAAGCAACTGCAGCAGTAATTTCGATATCGAATTGGGTTAATGTTACCAATATAACTGTGAGCCAAACTAAGACTTTGGTAATAGAAGATATGAGGTTGGTGCTCCGAGATAGCCCGATATCTTTTTTCTCATCTAAGGTCGCAAAAACACGAGGTAGATTGCGATCAATTGCCCTATTAGTCGTTATTGCAAGTATGATAATCACAAGTATAAGGATGACAGATGTGAAAGCTTTTTGTAAAGTAGCGTATTGCTTTAAAGAATATTGGAATGTTAAATACAGGCCCACAAGAATAACTACATAGTGAATGATTGGTTTGAGGAAGGACAATAAAAATGCGATTTTATTCACGGGTTATCAAGCGTCAAATACCGGTGGTCGTAAATTACAAAACGAAGGAAAAATAAATATTTTTGGAAACGAGACCGATATTTCACTTGAATGGGAAT
>Ga0209603_1001070_pt1 | contig 29599 bp, 30 predicted proteins | sample COGITO_mtgs_1206_FD_184812 | JGI IMG/M metagenome (GOLD analysis project Ga0209603, IMG submission 184812) | Pelagic marine microbial communities from North Sea - COGITO_mtgs_120607 (SPAdes) (version 2) | ecosystem: Environmental > Aquatic > Marine > Epipelagic ... | reverse complement strand
GGTACCCGGCACGTTACCGGAACTCGGTCAGAATGGAGTGCCGGTTTGCGGCGCCAAACCGGCACTTCACCGGCACTCCGACCCCCTAAATGTACAAAGGGGGGTAAATGTACGTCCGGTGGAGTGCCGGGCGCCGGCACTCCACCGGAAGTGTAACCGTCGGCACAGGTTTCCTAATTTGGGTATGGTGGTTACATGTCCGGTGGAGTGCCGGTCACCGGCACGTTACCGGAACTCGGTCAGAATGGAGTGCCGGTTTGCGGCGCCAAACCGGCACTTCGCCGGCACTCCGACCCCCTAAATGTACAAGGGGGGGTAAATGTACGTCCGGTGGAGTGCCGGTACCCGGCACGTTACCGGAACTCGGTCAGAATTGACCTTTTCCTCGGCGCCGTGGCGCCGGGGTGTTGCATGAACACTATTGGGTAAAGACGAGTCTTCAATAAATAGCTATGTGTTATCCACCAAGCAAGACACCTAGGTATGTCGGATCTGGTGGCTTGCCAACATCGGCGTCTCCACGAGTTGGGCAGTCCAAGTGCGCGTGGTTGCGTGAACGCGCCTTCGGAATGGAACGGCGTATACCCATTTGAGCAATTTTCAGATCTGGACCGACTGATAGCAAAGACAGTCACGGGATGCCACCGCCACCGCCACGCTTTGATGGTCTTGCGCGCCTGCAGCCGAGGACTGCAGGACGTGATCGACGACGAGATAGCTCAGTGGTGCTCAAGGTTTGAAGCGTGCCAGCGACGACAGGTTGAAGGGATGAGCAAAGGAGACGATCTGTACTACAGATGCATTGTGCAAACGGAGGCGTTGATTGTAGAGGCATTTGGGACCCTGTCGGGGTCGACCCGTAGCCTTATGCAAGTAAGCAGGATGGACCGCGAGACGTACATGGCGGTGCTCAAGAACATGTGTGTCTTGTGTGAATGCAAGATGACCAACGAGCCGTTCGTCAGCGACTGCGAAATGATGAGCATTGCTCCTTGCTACGTGTTTGCACACAAGGGGTGCCAGCGCAAGCATATGGTGGTCCTCACACAAAGCCACAACTCCATCCAGCGCTGTGCAGAGCCCCGGTCGCTGCACAAGGAGCTGTGCGACGTCGCGAGCGTAAAGCCGAGAGGGATCATAATCGACTACACGAGCGTCAGAAACAGTATGTCTCCGTGGTTCAACCGGATGTATGCAGCGTTTGATCGCAGGGGCGCCAACTGCCCCATCGTCGTATGGCTGGGGCAGCACCCTCGCGTGCAACCCGATGACACGCTCTACGGGGCGCTTGGCATTACAAGGCAGGACGTGGCTTCGGCTCTTGAGGTCAAAGCGATCAAAGAAGCAACGGCACATGAGGTGATGGAACGTAGGCGCGCCCAGTGCTCCAAGGCGAAGGATTTGCTCGCGTCGTCGCTCGAGGCTGAGCTCAGGGTGTGGCTGGGCAAGGGCCGCACGCGGTGGCGAAGCATCGAGGACCTGGACGCCTTCCATCCCAAACTACTGAGCAGCACTGGAATCGACCACTTTGTCGATCCGTTCATAAAACGCTCGCTTCCCCCAAACATCTCCACCTACACGCACATGCTAAAAATGCTGGACCGCACCATCAGGATCCTATATTGTCCGTCCAAGAGCATGATCGTCGACTGGGTCGTGTCTCACCTCCGCATCGATAACATGTTCAGTGGATCGCCTTGCGATTACTGCCCAACCGAGTCAGACTGGTCGTACGCAAGTATAGAGGCGGAGGCGCAGCTGCACGCGCGAGTGTTGAATGACCTGGCAACCTGCACCGCATCGGAGGTGAACGTGCTCTCGTGCAAGGTGGTAGACACTTATCCAGTCCGCTCATACAATGAAGTCAACTACAGAATCAAGATGTCGATTTTACTTAACACTTGCGAGCAAGCGCCGGAGGACGTGATGCTCGTCCTGTCGGATGGCATGAAGTACGAGGTGGTGTCCACATTCGTCATGTCACACACCAGCCTCTGCAAACTCAAGTTTGTTGCTGGAGAGATGATGAGCGAGTCATTTCGGAAGACTCTTCCAAGTGTCCCTGTATGCAACGGCGTGGTCTCCGGAATGTCGCCAGAGTCCCTGCGACTGCAAGAGGAGAACGCACGCTCGTTCCTGAGCAGCGTATTGAAAGCGTGCATGTCGCTGGGTGGCGAGCGCTCCCGCGTGCATGCTCTGTCTCTTCTGGTATCTTGGAAGACCTACAGAGAAATTGTGCAGTCGCTGCGGTCCGACTCGGAAGGAAAGTGGGACTATATGTAGACGCGTGTGTAATCGGCACCACGTGTGCGCTAGGTATTGTATCTCTTTAGCGGCGAAGGGGCGAATCCGCACCTTCACCACAGAAGTGATACGGTACAAGGTGGTATTTGCCACCGTGGGGGCGAGACACTCTCAGCAGAGACTGTCCCGGCCCCTCGTTCTCGACGACATTGCGTCGTCCAAAGATGCCCGGGGCACAGGATAGGATGTTACGCCTCTCTGAAGAGATGCTACCTCACTGTACCTCACTGACCTCGTACCTTAGCCTTTGGTTAGTTTCACATGATACACGCGGGACCAGTACACAATTGTGGAAAAGGTTATCGAGCTGGCGGTCCACCAGAATCCCTTGAGCTATTCGCGGATCCAATTCTGAATTAACCCTTACAGGACCAGAACTCGAACGGGTTCTGGCCATACAAAAGCTAAGGTACGAGGTGGTATCGTGGCTGTGTCCGTTTTGGAGGTGGCACATGCTACTGTGCTCGTTGCAGATAAAAGTGTGAACGTTGGGTCGGCCGGAAGCGAGGGCGGCGGAGCGTGGCATTGTGTCAGTCGCTTGGAAAACCCGCGACGGAAAGGTTGATCGCTTTTGATATAAGCGAAGGGAAGCTCGTTTCACCTTTCAGCCTCTTCTCTAAAAGCCGCTTGAAGTCTTCCGCAAACTCACCCTCCTTCAGGAGGGTGCGGTTGTGAATCAGGGGGTTGTGCGTTCGGGTCACGAACAGCAGCATGTCATCGACAAGTTTGTCGTGGTCGTCCGCCTCGTGATCGGCGACGACGTTCATCATGTGGTTTCGCACAAGGTCTCTACAGTAGTATCCCGAGCCTGGACCGCGGTTTGATAATGAGACGTGCTTGTCGGACGTCTCTGTGATCATCCCGTACGACAGGAAGGTGTAAAGCACCTGCCTGGCAGAGACCGCCTGCCGCGCATTGGTCCAAAAGCGGGGCCCACCGGTTCTCAGATCACGGGGATCGAACAGGCCAGAGTCGGGGCGATTTTCCACATCCAGGATCAGCCACTTGATGCTCAAATTGCTCTTCGTCGAGTTTTCGGTATTGGGGATCGGGATGATGTTGTTGAGGTCGTTTCTGACGCTTGCGTAAATATTGACAAGCTCTGCACCGACGCACCACGACTGTGGAACAGTGTGGTCAATCGTGACTACCGTTGTCTCGCGCCAGGACGTGGGTCGGTAGCCGCTATACGGAGAACCCCGCACGTCTTTTATGCGCATCGCGTCGCTGCGACTATGTTTCCACCCGTAGCGCTGTTCGGAGATCCATTTGACCATTCGTTGCACTTCTGCGGTCTTGCGTAGAAGTGAGTTCTGGCGCGTCGACCGGGCGACGGGCAGCTCCATGCCTTGCCACCACCTGTGACCATTACGCCACGCCAGCACGATCGTGTCGGCTTTGTGGTCTTTGGTGTTCTCCTTGTCTCCGCCATCAGCCTCAGCCTTGATGCGCTTCAGGGCGATCAGGTACGTTCGAAGCTGTGCCCGTTCGCATTCGCACTCTCTCTTTAGTCTTTCCCACCGGAGTGTTATCCGGCGCACCTGAAACTCCACTTCACCCTTCACGTGAGATTCTTCGCTTGGGCCACCGACTGTCTTCCTGAAGCTGCGCATGAAGGACGCACGCTCTATCTCAAAGTATTCCTCTGCGATTTTCTTGATGCGCTCTTTGGTAATAATGCCGTACGGCACGACGCACGTGAGCAGGAAGAGTCGTGTTACGGTGTACTCAAGCAAGGCGTTGCAGAGGGCCGTGGAGCGCGGATCGAAATCACCGTAACGGATGGTCCTGGTCACACTTACCCTAAATGAGCCAGATTCGTTGTCGTACTGAAGTAGCCTCTTAAACGATTTTCCATGGTCGTCGCCGTCGCCGTCGCCGCCTCCGCCGCCTCCGCCGCCTCCGCCGCCTCCGCCGTCGTCGCCGTCGTCGCCTCCGCCGTCGTCGGCGTCGTCGACATTGTCGTCGCCGTCGTCGCCTCCGCCGTCGTCGTCGTCGTCGTTTCCCCCGCCAGACCACCGGCGACCGGCAGCGCGAGGACGGTTTCCACCACGACGCCCCCCATTCCTCAGCCTGCTTGACACAAGATTTGAACCGAAAGTTGTCAACTGATCGTCCGTCATCCACACCGCCGCCTTGTCCTTGTTTGCGGAGACGCCGGGCGTAAACACGACGATACGCCACCGACCTTCGCGCTTGAGGCGCACGGCGACTAGACCGTCGTCGCCGCCAAGCGGGCCGTGTTCACCCTCAAAACTTTTTAGCGCATCGGTCTTAGTCAAAGCATCTCTCGGCTCCCAGGACCGAGCGTTTTTGCCGTAGCCTTCCCAGTCCACCAGCAGATACTGTACCTTTTCGCCATCATTAATGCGCGCGTACCTCGCGATGATATTAGAGATCTCGAAAGCGTTGTCGATCATCTCTTGGCTTTCATCGCTCTCTTTGCTTTCCTGACTCTCTGAGAGCTTCTTACTCTCTTCCAGACTCCCTTCTGGGTAGTCTTCGCCAACATCATCCGCGGCGTCGAAGTCGTCATCATCGCCCTCCTCGCTTTCATCATCTACTTCTCTCGGGGACACACCGCCGCCTCCATTGATCGTATCAAGTGCTTGGCGCAGGCTTTGGACAATCGAATCCTGAGGAATGGACGCGAGTGCGATTGCTGCTTCCTGGTCGATCAAACAAGTTCGTAGGCGCATCGTAAGGATCACTCTCTGCGCCTCATCCACCGAGGCGACAGTAACGACCTGCAGTAGATCTTCTATCTGCTTAATAATTGAATTGCTAACACCCACAGCATCAACATCTGAAAATTGTGCACCACCACCATTTTCCGCGTCTCCGACTGGACCACCGTTTCGAATGTCTCTCGCAGCTATATCAGACTGGTCGATCGCGTCAGCAACACGCTGCGCAAGCGTGCGCTGATCCTCGTCCTCCTCATCATCGACAGGACCACCGTTTCGAATGTCTCTCGCAGCTATATCAGACTGGTCGATCGCGTCAGCAACACGCTGCGCAAGCGTGCGCTGATCCTCGTCCTCGACATCATCACTGGAGCGAGCGCGCTTCGCCTCGATGCGTTCCTGTTGCTGTTGCATTTGTTTCAGATACCCTATTCGCAGAACATGCTCAAATCTTTCACTATTCAAACAAGGTTGAAGCTCCCGCCTCGTTGACATTCTCTGACAGTCTTATCAAACGGAGAAACCGGAATCCTCGTGATATGACTCACTGTGAAATCCGAGGCCTGGAGGTAGAGCACCAGGTGGACACGCGACTTGCTATTGTCATGCTTACTAATTTGTTAGCTTATGTGACTACGGTCAACATATCAAACATGCCCTCCCCCATTTTAGATCGTTCCCTCTTCTTTACGGTTGCAAATATGTCTAAGACGTGTTCTGTGGGGTGTTGGGCCGTGGACGCCTTACGGGGCGCCATGTTCCAGCAGTCACGCAGCCGCTTGTACGTATCATCCGACTTGGACACACTGGCGGTCCTGCACTGCTGGCTGCAGTACACGCTGTCCAGCATGAAGAATAGATTACAGTTGCTACCAATCTCGTACCCACACGTGGCACACACAAACCGTCTACCCTTCTGTATGTCGCTTTCACTTACAGGCTGCAACTCCTCGCTCTCGGGTGGGAACGCTCGCTTCTTGGGCTGCTCCTCCTGCTCCTCTGGAGTAGGGCCCACCGGATCGTCTTCCTGGGAAGACCACGACAGCATGCTGAAAAGCGACCCCTCCCAAATAAGTGGGAGCACCATGTTGCAAATTTGAGACATGGTATTCTGTTGTTCCCACTTAGCGGATTCACTAAAATTTCAAAATCGGAATGTGGACTACAGTCTGCATGTGTGCGTCGGGGTCTACTCCCAGTGCGTTCACCATGGATCGCTCGCGCAACCTCGTGTGGTAGTACGCCAATGCGGTCGCTGCAGCGGCCGTCGCAACGTGCACGGCGTGCATGGCCCACTCGTCCCAGAGCGTAAGGGTGGTGGCTACGAACATGGCCCCACCAACAAACCAGCACCACACCGTGCTCATTCGGGACGTCGTCGGAGGCGCGGAGACTCCGATCGCGAGCATGTAGGTTGCCCAGTAGACCACGCACACCGTCATCACAATCACGAACGATCGTAGATGCTCGTCCAACGCGAAAAGCGCGACGGCGATCTGAAGAAATGACGACACCACCTGCCACACGTTGTAGAGCCATGCCGGAGGAAGCATGCGCCCGACTGCGCCATGCGGGTCGTCGAACCATTGGTGGGCAAGGCCGGCGTGTCGGCTTCCGTGGAAGACGCGCTGCTTGTCGGTGAGCGTCAGGGCGAAGGCAATGGTGTACAGGAAGCCGAAGGTTGCAATGACGATGGTGGTCGTCAGTATGCCGAACTTCCAGTCAAATTCGGATGCGTACGCGATTGCGGTCGGGGCGATCGTGCAGGCCGTGGGCTGCAGCATCACCAAGAAGAGACCGGCAAGCAACACTGCTTCCGTTCCTTCTATCCTGACCTTCTCCATGCTTTGCACGGCATCCTTTTTGGTTAGCAACACGAGCCACGCTACAAAATCAACGAGTTGCATCAGCAACGCAAAGTAAAGCCACCCCACCGTAAACGACACCGCCACTCGATCGATGCTATTGTAAGCTTCGTGCGTGTTGACCCACACCAGGGCCCATGCGAACTCGTGCGTGCCCAGAACCCAGGACGCCACCGTCGCTTGCAGACTGTAGCACATATGGCCCCCAGTCGATACTAACGGTACACCAAGAGTCACACTTTATGACTTTACGCTACAGTGAGGCGCGGTATAAGCTACGCGTTTTCCTTTCCGCGTGCCATTTCGTGCACTCGGATCTTGCAGAATCCGGTGACGAGGGAATCCAGTATGGCAACTTGCCTCTGAAGAGGTTGTAGGGCGCGGTTCTGCTGAGACAGCTTGCGGTTCTCCTCCTCGAGGGCAGCTATCTCGCGCCCCATGGTTGCGACCACGACGTCGGTGCCGACTTCGTTAAGCGCCATGTCCGCCGAGAACGGCCGCCTTGGCCGCTTCTGTTGTTGGAAGGGCAGGGGCTTCTCGTTTCTCTGAGAGCAGGAGGCGACCGCGTTGCGCAGCCGCTGAGGTGACCTTCCTGAAGTTGGTGACATGGGCGGCTCTCCCGGCTTTGGCTTGTGTCCAAAGAGCAGTCGAAACTTCTCGTCGAGGTCTTCGCTGATTATCACGGCGTTCTGGACGCCGTGCCAGAGTGCTTCTCTGGAGTCGTATCGGACGACTCGGTCGTCCGGAGTCGTGGGAGTCGTGGGAGTCGGATGCGGCGCCGGCGTTGTCAACATGGCTGGGGATGTGCCCCGGTCTGCTGTGAAGACGATTTCCGTTCCGGACTGCAACGAATGGCTGAAGCCCAACGTGGCGCCGCTATTGCATATTACATTATGGTATCATCAAATTTATAACTACAAGGTACCCGGTACGCTATCGAAAAGCATGCTGAGAGCGGCTATGGATTGATGGTCTTGTGCGTCGCTGGTAGAGCTGGAGATGGACAACAACGACGAGCCAGAGCTGCTTGCGGAGTCGCAGGAATACCCATCGTTGCTGTCCCCGCGCTGGCTGTCCAGCATGGGAATTGCGGACAGGGGGACGTTGACCGTGAAGTTGAGCTGCGGCCTGGGGTGGTTCGGCACCTCGACGTCGCGACGGAACTGGTCGCTCTCAATCCAGGACAGCAGCCCCTCCTGCTCGTCGTAGTCGAGCTTGCGTCCGGCAGGCCACATGGCCTTGCGCATGTAGGCGAGCTCGAGACGCACTGAGTTGTAGGTGTTCAGTCCAAGCTCCTTGCCATAACTCCTGGCATGCAATACAGCAGCCTTGGCGCGCTCAAGCGCCCTGCGCTCGGCCTGCAGCTCCATGCCCTGAAATAGGCCGTAAGCATTTGTGCCGTTTTTCCAGTGCGAAAGAATGTTCAGGCACCTGTGCAACCATACGCTCGTGACCATCGAGATGGCCATCGAGTTGTCCGCGCACTGAGACAGCACAGTGATCACAAAGTAGACGCACGCGCTGATGCCGAGCACCACGTTCTTCTTTCCGTAGCGCGAGTCGATGCGGCTCGACCCCTTGAACTCCGAGATGTACGGAAGCTGCCCTCGTATGGCGTGGTGTGATGCAAAGCCGCGGAGAAGGTGACGCGTGTCGTCGCCCTCGCACGTCATCAGGTCCTTGCTCGCCGGCTGCAAGCAGTTTCGCAACGTGCGCACGATGTCGGACACCCGGTCGTTGGGCATACGCACAAAGTCCAGCACAGAGCCCAAGAGACACCCGTAGACGCTCCCGGAGTAGGTGTGCTTGTGTGTGCTCCCCACACGCTCCCGGAGCGCCTTTCCCCCTCTTCCAGAGTGCTTGGTGTCGACTGCGGGGCTGATAAGCAATTGGCGCATCACCAGTGTTAAGCCCTGCTGCGTCGCTATCACCGCGTCGAGCACACAGGCCTCTCTGCTTGCGGATCTCACCTCGGACGAGGTGATACTGTACCTCGAGTCACTCACGCAAGACTGTCTGACTAGCGGCTCTTGATTCGTGATCAGAATGGCGACCGCGGGAGCACTGGGCTCTCTGGGGTCTGATCTCGCGTTCTCCGTCTCGTTCGGCATCGCGAACGAGCTGCTCGACGCCGCCCACGAATCACACCTATCAGAAGACGAGCTGATCGGCATCGTGCTCGCGCTCTCCGTGCTCCTCTCCGCCGTGCCGTCGACATTCTCGGCCATACGCAGGGAATGGCTCAAGTACCGCGCGGGCAGAGTGAAGGTCGACCCCAGCGCGCCCTCTGCGAGCGACGGAAACGGCGCGAACGAGGGGAAAGCCAACCCGCTGCCGCCCTCCGGGTTGATGGAGTTCGTGACATTGCTTCTCAGGATGGCCCAGCGAATATCTCTTTCCATTTGCGTGCAGCTGGTCGCTTCGAACGTGCGGTCTAGGCAGCCGCTGCGGTCCGTGAGGGTGGTGTCGCTTCTTGCCGTCTCCATCTTCTTCCTGTTCCTGGAGTCAACCAGCTCAGTGGGGAACAGCCAACGTTGATGACTCGGCGCCGACGCTAGTGTGCACTAATAGTAAGCCTGGAGACGTACTTGTACTGATTTCCTGTGTAGTAGTATCCGAGTCACTAAATGGCCGAGGGTCCAGTAAAGTATTTTCCGGCGCCATGTGGGTGCACGCACGCCCTACGACTCGGCGCCATGCAGCTGTTTGGCCAAAGTGGCGGCCGCGTCGGCCGGGCGGCAACCCACCAAGGATGATTGCGGTAGTGATGTCCGTGAGCGTCGCCCTGGCCGCGCACAAACTCAGCGCCCCCAAGCTAGACGCCCGCTTTCCGCAGCCCAGTTTTATTCTGCAGCCCGGTGAGTTCGACATGGCGTGGCACGCCGTGTGGAGCGCATACTTTCAAGAGGGCGGAGAACTAGACGACTTCCTTGACTACTTTTTCGAGAACGCATGCAAACTCCCACTCAAGATTGCCGTGGAGAAAGTTCCTCATAGGTTGCTGGTGTGCGCCACAAAGTGCAAGCGTGCTTATGAGTCTAAACGCGGAGTTGAAACATAGCGTCCACCGACCACACCCTTTGATAAGGGCATGGGCACACCATACAGTCAGAAGACTGGAAGCACTTTCAACCCGTCTACCCACACTCATGTCCGTCCGCGCTGACAAGCCGAAGGCCGAGGGCGTTGGTGCCGCCTCCATCTTGAACGAGGCTGCTTCCACTGATGCTTCGCTCGGCGAGGGCAACTCGTACTGCGTTGCGTCCCCGGACAACCCGCTCAAGCGCAACCTGGTCGTCTCGATCCGCGCCTCGCTCAACGACCTGTGCCTCTCCAAGTCGAAGGGCACGTGGCAGCCGTCGTCCGATGCGCTGAAGTCGATCTGTAAGTTGTGCCACCTTCTAACAAAATCACACGTTTCTTCAACTCTGCTTAATTTGACTCATACACAACCCATGTGATCCCGCATCGCAGTCCAGCAGAAGAAGTTCACCTCACTCGACGGCGCGGCCGACGCCCAGGGCGACCTGAAGTCGGTTGTGCTGCACGACCTCAAGGTTCAGCACGTGTCGTCCAGCTTCCCCGTATCTTTGGGTGCAAGGATCACTGCCGTCGACGACACCACCTTCTCCTCCACCGGCGACTCCTTCTCCATGATCGTGCTGCCCAATTCCAACTCGGACAACGAGCGCACGCTCCAGTCGGACGATGTCTCGCTTGGTGAGTGTACCACAACACGAACCCGTGCACCCATGTCACTTTGATTCCACGTAAACACTGTCTCACGCTCCTTCCGTTGCTTTGCTCGCAGCCTACGAATTCGCGAAAAAATTCCCGGGGGTACGCTGCCACACCACTTACTCGACGCGCAATGACTTTCCAATGGGGGGTGTGATCTTGTACAATGTTGTGATTCTTTTGTGCCTGCATGCGCTGACGAGCGCTTTGTCCCCTCCCTTTCGCAGTACACCAGCGACAACTTGAGCGAGAAAGGAATTCATGAAGTTTCCCAACGTCGCTTTGTGCTCGTCGCGGCCGATCATCCTCTAGTTTGTAAGTATTGCATACTGAACTATTCCTTGTTGCACCCCCATAAGTGTCCAGCATCTGATGCAAATGTCCACGCCTTTGCTTCACAGCTGCCATTAGTGAGAATGCGGACAAGCTTCAGGTGTGGTGCATCACATTAGAACCCTTCTACACTGCTCAGTCCCCATCGCTTGTTTCGTACTCTCCAACACCTGTGCTTGTTGACATGCTCGCAGATGGGAGAGATTTCGGTGCGCAATGTCATGCCGAGATGCCAACTGCCCGTCACTCCTCTTCGCTTGACTCATACTGACCCTTTCTGCTGCTTGCCCTGTTCGCAGATGATGCCGGAGGGCCTTGTGTAAGCGCCGCCACCTTTTTGCGATGCCTTTCCCTGTCCCTGTTCATGCGCGCCAGCTTCTGTGCACGTGCCTTGCCCGTGAGTCCGGCAAGACGCTTTTCGCGTTGTGCCTCCCACGTGACTGTGCGCTTGGCATTGGCCTCTGGAGCATTGTGCTTTTTCTCTGCCTTTGCTTTTGCAACCTTGGCGCTTGCACTGCGCCCTGCCATGATGTTGGAACGTTTCTTTTGGTCTTGCCATGCATGCTTGCGCCCTTGCACATGCCGTTCGCGCACAACGGGGTTGCGCCATGATTCCCGCACAACTTCGGGGTCGATGCCGTCACCACCAGATGTCACGTTGAGACCGCACGGCCACTTTGTGCCATGCTCAGCAATGAGCTGTATCTCACGCTCGTTCATCTGGCTGTGTGGCGGCCTCTCTAGCACCTGGACACGCACACTGGCCCAGCCAAACATGCGCTTCCATTCCTGCACCCTGGCCACGTTTGTTTCCATTGCGATGAGATTGCATGCGACGCGCCACATTCACTGCCTGTCCGACATACTGCATTGCATCCGGAAAAGTGAGCTGATAAATGTACCCCCGCTCCTCCGTGTTCACAGGAAGATCTCCCAGGGTGAGTTGCTTCCTACGATTCCACAAACGCGCGCTTGAAGACCCTTGATCCCACATCACAATACTGACTTGATGTCGTTTCTTGTATAGGTCTGTACGAGTCTATTCTCCGTACGCTCGCTCCCACCATTCCCATCCCATCCAATGCCTCTTCAACAATGGTCACTGACGCCTGTTTGTGTGTTGGCGCCGGCAGCCCTCGTAAAGACGCAGGTCGAGTCGCAGATCAAGGTCCGCGACCTCTCGCGCGCGTCCGTCGTCATCACCCCTGCCGAGTTCTCGTCGTGGGCCAACGCCCGCGCCGAGCTCCTCACCGAGGCCAAGCGGCCACTCAAGGCCCAGTTAGAGGCCGAGATGGCCGGTGCCGCCAACGACAAGGAGTCGCGCGAGATCCGCGCCGCGTTCGACCAGCGCGAGAAGGCGATTGAGCACGAGATTGATCGTAAGTGCCGCTTCCAGAGCCCATACCCTCCGACTTTGTGTTACATCACATCGCAACTAACGTTTTATTGTGTGTGTATTCGTAGACAAGCCGCTCGAGATGCACCTGTCGCTTGGCGTCAGCTACAACTTCCTAACGAAGTAAACGGGTCCCGGCCCGCAAGACAAGATCGGATTGGCCACGTCCGCAATAGTGGCACCCCCTCTCTCTCCGGAAGGGTTGTGTGCGGGATAATAAATTTAGTTATTAATTTAATTCATTAATTTAACCCTGCCGCCCCAGCCCCAGCACACGCCCCTATGAAGCTGCATCTCACGTCCAGTTGCTTCTCATGAAGACCAACGCGCTGGAAACCCGTCGTCCAGAATCTCTTGAGCGTGGCGCAGTTGGTCACACGGTGCTGCGCACGCATGGGCGAGGATGCGCAAATACCCCTTGAATGTGATTTGATCAATTGGTTCGTCTTGCCACGCCTTCAGGAGACACGCAGACGCGACCACCGCCGGGTGGAACTTGAGCAAGTCGTAACAGTAAGGCGAATTGTCGATGTAGTATTCGACGGTGTCCTTGAAGTCATCTAAAAGCGTCACCTCGCAGAAGCCGGCGAGGTCGTAAACGTAGTTGTACGGGGTCTTCGCGTTGAGCTGCCAGTCGAGCACATCGAGTATGTTGAGCTCCAGGTCGGCGAGCTCAGGATTTGAAGTGCTGCAGCATTCGCACACATCCACCAACTCTGACAGAGGAATCATCTTCACGTCTTCGAACTTGGCAGCCATCAGAAGGCAGGCGCTGCTGGCCAACTGGAGCGTCCGCCACATGTTCGTGGTGCGACGCCGCACCTCGTCCTCGGTCGGAACCGGCTTGGAAATTAAGGACATGACATGCGACGCGCAGTAGGCACTGTCCATACGCGTGCTGAGCATCCGGGTGACGACGGTGACGTGCAGATTCCAGCTGCGGTCTATGCGATCCTTCTTCGCATGCTTGTCGACGCATACCTTACTGAACCAGCGATCAAAGTAATTGATGGCAAGGAGGGCGGTGGGCTTGCGCAGCCCCAAATCGTCTACGAGATCCGCTATGAATCCCACGACCCGCATGCGCTGCTTCACTGTGAGCGTCTCTCCAAGCGGGGTGCATTCCTGTGTGTCTCTTTCCAGGTATCCCGCCACAACCCGCGTGCTTTCAGCGGCTTGGACAGTGCGATCAAACTGGATGAAGAGTGGGTCCCGGCGCCACGGGGTTGGACCACAGGTGCGGGTCGCCTTGCACGTTTGAGGGGGAGATGTGTCATTCTGCCGCTTCAAGGCGCTCATGCTTTTATGCGTTTGAATTTGGAAAGGCGAGTGGCCGTTGGGATGGGTTTGGCGGGAGGGGGCGTGGCGCCCGGATGGCCGTGGCGCCGGAGTCAGAGAGCCTCAGGGCCGAACCGGGGTCAGACTGCCCTAGCCCCACCACACGCCCCTATGAAATTAATTACCGGCACTCCACCGGATCAGATCAGAGCACCAGAGCAACAGAGCATCAGAGCATCAGAGCATCAGAGCATCAGAGCATCAGAGCATCAGAGCAGAGTTCCGGTAACGTGCCGGGTGCCGGCACTCCACCGGAAGTGTAACCGTCGGCACCAGTTTCCTAATTTGGGTACGACGGTTACACTTCCGGTGGAGTGCCGGGTACCCGGCACGTTACCGGAACTTGGCCAGAATGGAGTGCCGGTTTGTGCGCCCAAACCGGCACTTCACCGGCACCCCGACCCCCTAAATGTACAAAGGAGGTAAATGTACACGGGTTTTCGCCCGGTGGAGTGCCGGTACCCGGCGCGTTACCGGAACTCGGCCAGAATGGAGTGCCGGTTTGTGCGGCCGAACCGGCACTCCACCGGCACCCCGACCCCTAAATGTACAGCCGCTTCAAGGCGCTTATGCTTTCTTATAGTTATACTTTACTCGTCGGTCAATTCTGTAAGAGTTACACTTTAGTCCCAAACCTCACATGGCGCCGGGCATATTGAGAATCTTGGTACACGCACTCTCTACTCGCCGTCGGACGAGGAGTCCTCTTGCGATGGCGTGGTTGCGGCGCTTTCTTATGCAAGCACAGAAACAGGCTCAGCTTTAAGGACCGGAACGGCCACCGCGCCCACCGGGCCTTCCTGGTTGTACGACAGCTTGCACTTGGGAGACGGTCTGAAGAAGAAGGAGATAGAGTCGTCATTGGACGTCTCGTGCATGCGCTTGAGGGAGCCCGACTAGAGGCACTTGGTGGAGTTGGAGCTTTCCATGCCCGGGAACTGGCGGACCTTGAGCACGAGCTTGCCATCGCACCTCACGGGAGTGTCGGAGATGGTGATGTGTGTGTATGGTCCGTGCTTGACCTTCTTGGGCGAAGGGGCAAACGAGACGCTAGACACGCCAGACACGCCACTGCCTGGCGGTAACGACACTCCGAGTCCCGGCGCCAAGGTGAGGGCCGCAGGAGCGGGTCCGAACATGAAACACGTCTTGCTGCTGGTAGGAAAGGTGTGCGTGGTGGCCATTCTGGAGCTCACGTTAATGTCGTAACGACTATGAAGATTACACAAAACCCAACTACTACGTGGCGCCGTATTCCGAGGCGCCGTTTCCGACGCTCTGTGACCACGGGATGCAGAACAAGAGGGTACATGGCTCACTGAACGTCTTCCGCTCCCCCCAGCAGCAAAGGCGGTGTACAATAAGCTATGTGGTGTAAGCTATAGTGAGAGAGTAGTGATGCCTACGCATAATGGTATACCTTTGTATATTCCTGCTGCAAGCTACCGCACGATCACGTTTGGCAAGAAAGCTGAGGACAAACCAAAAGGCAAAAGTATGTGGGCCTCAGTCATCGACAATATTTCCCGTATTCTGATAGCATTGGCTATACTTGCAGTCGCCGTAGCATTTATAATCTGGTTTCAAGACGACGAGAAAGACCAAGTCGTGGAAGAGAACAGTCCATCTAATACTATAGCACAACTCAGTGTGTCGCCGCCACCACCGGCAGTTGGCAAGTCGTCAATCTCGTATCCTACCACGTTAGCAAATGTATGCGGGCTCAACGTCCAACAGGAAAGAAGTGATGTGTACAAATATCCTCCTTCTGGAGGTTCCCGGAACCTCTACTATGTGGGCGGCAGTCAACCAGAGTGGAAAGGAATTGTGCAACTCGATAGAGATGGAGGTGTGATCACTTCTCCAACTAACATTCACCCTTTGGGGTTTCCTCCATACTTTGGTCAATGCAACGCAGCAAAGAGCTCGTGGTCGGTTGCTAACCGGGTTTGCACCGAGGCTACGAGTTCGAACATGACAAATCACGTAGAGTACTGTCGGTTGACAGAAACATATGCGTTCGTGTTTGCTGTGGCGCTCCAACTGGAGTACAGAGCATTACATTTAGATTTATCCGACAACTATCATTTTGGAACTAAATATGTTTCAAGTCTGCTCGACGATAGGGTAGAATTCGACAGTAGACTGGACCAATCATTAAACCCGTCAAATATTTCAATGAGAGGTCTGTTTGCTGACACGACTCAAAGGATGCTCGACATTACAACTACACACTTCTGTTGCGAAGAATGCCAAATGCTAATAAACGTCAGCTGTGGTTCGGCAATATTGAATATGGCTGCTATTGGTCCTGCTGGATTCCGCCAACATACGGCACAAGCGCTTATGAGCTCACGGTCTACTGTTGAAGATAGTGATGCAGCGCTCCAAACATTGTACGTAGAAGACTACATAAATCAGCCTTTCTTGCGGAGGGGAGATGGAACCATACCTCCCAATGTTGGGAACGGTAAATATCCGGAGTACTTTGACCTTTGTCTTTCATCTCAGAGAATGTTTGACTACATGATCCAGAACCCGTACGACCGATACCCTGGCTTCCTGTCCGGAAGCATGAATCGCATGTTTCGTTGCTCCGAGAACGGTGCTCGGATCCTGAAAGCCCAGTCCACCATATTGAAATGGGAGTATGAGGTTCAGTTGCCGAATAGTGACGAAAGCGCATGTCCAACTGCCTCAGAGTTCGCGGACATTTTGGACGAAACTTCGTTGCTGATATCCAGATCCAGCGAATTCCAATACGGGATTGTTGGGTCACTGATAGAGAAACAAGGCGGTGACGTGTACCAGGCCCCCCCAACGACCGGCGGTACCTTTTGGATTCCAGGCAACGACTTGTACAACATACAGTGGCATTGGATCAACTTCATCTCCGTTCACGTAGGTGTGATAGAAGGTGAATGTGGTTCTATGGGTAGGGTTCGTTTCAGGAACCCATTCGGCTTTGGGTTCAAGCAGACTTACACAATCGACGACACGTACATTTTAGACAGCTATCTCCGGATGAAAAGTTGGGGTACTTTTGATGGAAACTCCGAAACCAATGCTAATGAAACCCTGAAATTTCCGCTAGCGTCAAACTACAAGGCTTATGAACCTATCAATGAGTATTCTGAATTGTTGGATTACAACAACAATGTCATGCAGCCCTTGAATGACAATTTTGTAGGCCCCAGAGAAAATGCTGAAATGGATGAACAATATTCTCCATCCACGCGATACGAATCGACAATGTACGATGGCGTTCAACCCACGTTCGATGAGGTATACAAAGACTGCACACAATACGACCCCACAGGATACATGCAACAATGGTTTGCTCTGGAGCATGAAGTTGACATGCAGACTACGTTAGAATTTTTTTCTATCCTTGCAAACATTCTTCCGATTCAATACACGAACTTGACGCTGGATGGGTCGACGCTGTGTACGTCAAACGTGACTGAGTGTTTGTGGAAGTTTTGTGATATGAGATTTGGAGCAATTTTGAACCCGTCAAACGATTACATGCCATACGCTGGAGATTATCAAACTACCAAAACTTTTACCATGGGCCACGTGTCGGCACCATTTTGTATCCAGTCTAAGCATCAAGCTACGATCGACAGATGCGCATCACTGTGGCCGAAGCCACCGCCGCCACCGACGCCACCGCCGCCAACGCCGCCACCGCCGCCAACGCCGCCACCGCCGCCAACGCAGCCTCTGCAAACCGACGGAGATAATTGACCTGCTCTACCTGCTTAGCCAACTACAACCACATACGCGGCAGACAAGGCGGCGCAGATACCCCACCAAGGCCAAAAGGCAGTACGATTGGTGATGCTCATCTGCGCTCGGAAGCACGCTGCTTGCCCCCCCCCACCCCCACGACGTTGACAACCCCAAACAAGTTGCGCTTTCGTCGAGGCACACGCATGTCGTAACCCCCTTCCTCGACCGGATATGTTTGAGTAGATGCTTCAAATCTTATAGATTTAGCATATATCTCCGACTTGACTTCATTTGCCGCCATGTCACCATTAGACGCTTCAACGTCTCCGTACACTGGCTTGTCGCATTCTGTAAGGTCGATCGAAGATTGCTCGTTCCCCATGTAAGTTAGGTGTATTCGTGTGTCTAAGCGTGTACGCATATTCCTATAAGCCTGCACTAGAGAGTGCCTACCGGCGGCAACTGCTAGTAGAGTGTGCTATAGTTGTGCGATGCCTACGCTCATCGCAAATCAGTCCGACGATTTCCCAGCAGAGGAAGAGCCACCTCCAGACGCTGAGGGGGCAGCAGCAGGGGCCTGAAGCTCCTTCTTCTTTTGGTCCAACTCTATCTTCTTAATCTCAAGGGTGATGGCGTTGTCCTTGTTAGCGCGATCCTTCTGTCCGTTATCGTCCTGCTTAGCCTCTTCCTCCTTCTGCTTGGCCTTTTCCAGCGCGGCGTCAATGTCTTCCTTGGTGGCCCCGATAGCGTGCATCACCGATGGCATAGCGATCTCCACGGGCACCAGGCCGCCCGCAAAGAGGTTTAGCACCTCATCGGTGGCCGCCAGCGGGGACGTGAGCAGCTGCAGCTGGCCGACGTCTTCGCTGGGGCCCTCGGCGTATATGTCCTGTAGGCACGGGAGTCGCGTGTCAGCTGGAAGCAAGAAGCACAAGGCGTCTTTAGGCAACGCACCCGGTACGCGATAGTCAGCACGCTGTTGACAGCCTTGGCCAACTGCGAAACAGGGAAGGAGCGACGCAACGTGCTCAGTGTACAATATGTGCAAGGCTGTGTTCGAGGTAAGGGAGGCGTGAGCACACCTGACTAACGGTGATATTCAAGAGAGACAGCCTGCGAGCAAACACGCGCAAAGTTGGTCAATACGTGTAGAAAAATGACAACTCAAACGCCAAACGTGGAGTCTCCAAGACGGCAAGTCATATGGGCTGATCTAGAACAAGGCACAGCGTATGGCTTCGAGTGGCAGTGTATGTACTGTGAAGTTGACTTGCCCGCGAAGCGGCCTGCAACAGCAACACTTTGATGTCAGAGAGAGAGAGAGTGGTACTAACACAGGGATGGGACGGCAGCTCTCACCGCTGAAGACGAGGTCCGACGGCACACCTGCGAACGACAAACGCGCGTAAGAAGCCAAAATGTAACACTGTGCTATGCAATGTTCTGTGCTTTGCGCGTACCGAATGCTGCGCTGAACTGCTCAATAGACAGCCTAGTGAGTGCCTCGAGGTCTCCGCGAGACTCTGGACTAGAAAGATTGGGACAGAGCTCTTGGTCCTGCACGCGGGTAGACGTTGCGTGTTAGTTGTGTGCGCATTGTGTGTAACAACAAACGCGTGTAGCGCACCTTGGGAAGATGGAAGAGTGACGGCGAGACATCGGGCGGGGCGTACGGCATCTTGCCGGTGATCCTGGAGGCGCCCGCTCCACTGAAGGAGTTCATGTTATGATCGGGTACGTGTTTGGTCTGCAGCTTGTTGATCATTGCGCACATCTGTTGCTGCAGCTGCAAGGCTCTGGCCTGTCCGGCGCTCTCATCGGCGTCGGCCCCGACCTGAACGGCACGGCTTTCGCTGTCAAAAAAGAGGTTTCCAGGGTCGAGCGCGCTCGCGTCCTTTTTGCGCATCTGTGTGACCATACGCGGTCGCGCTCGCGACGATTCGGCAACCACTGCCAGCTCCATGATTGCGGCCACAAACGAGCCAAGCTCGAAAACCGATGCAAGCGGAGAGTTGACGTTTCCCACCTGGTCGGGGTGCTGTTTCACTACCACACGAGCCTCCTCGTCGACTCTGGTGCCCGTGGTGGGGTTGGTGGAGTACACCAAGTATTCACGTTTGTATCCCGCGCGCCCGCCCATACGGTACGCGATTTCGTAGCTTCCGAGCATCGGGACCAAGGGCACGATGATGGGTGGCTCTGTGGGGGTCTGCTGCACTGCCTTTGCGGCCCGAGAAGCAGCCTTTCCATTTGAAACGGGCGTCTCCACCTTCCGACGTTTGGACATGAGTGAAGCCCCTCGCAATTTTACATCGTGCTCCTCGTACGAGATGACGGTCATTCCCCACTTTAAGAAAGAGTCTATGACGTCACCGGCAAACGGCAGCCACACCTCGTTCAGGTGATCGCGAAACGCCGGCTGCAGTTCAACGTCGCTTCCGTCTTTGCGCAGACTGATACCACCGGAAAGAAGCTGACCACTCAACACCGTGCGAGCTGCTTGCACCGCAGGATTTCCCTGAAACATGTGCTCAAGAGCGTAGACCTGCGACAGATTGAGTCGGTGTTCTGCACTCCCCCCCGTAGACACGCCCAGGGAGTTTGCTATGACGGAGTCCCCAAGCTTGCTACGCGCCAGAGCTGCTTTGCGTTGCCCCGCATCGCGCAGGCGCGTTCCACTGGCCATTAGTCGTTCGAATCACTGCTATCAAATCGCGTTTGTCGTTGTGTTATCTTGGCGGCACACCCACACTTAGCGAGACATGGTTGGGTCTTCCCCGCTACTTGTACCCGGTATACACAATAGTTCAAATCATATGGCACTGAGTCACACCCAATGGTAGAAACATGTCTGGAAGGACTAGCATGAGCGCCGCCGTTGAAACTCAGAAGAAGCTTCCTTCCTCGGTGCAGCCGACAAGCTTGCTGTCATCCAGCACCGACCTCTTCAACATGTTTGGGATCTCTTCCGTATCTGACTTCTCATCGCGGAAGAAGGAGCTGGGCGTGCCATCTGAGGAGTCTTACGTCATATGCGCGGTTTTGGATGATGTTAGTCGCACACGGGTGCGCATCGGCAGCGCGCGGTACTACTCCTCATCGGGCACGTATCACATGCTAGACGGGTCGCTCCAGATTCTCGAGTCGTCAAAATCCGCGGACGACGGATTGTACCACGACAGCACGGGAAGCTATGCTCTAATGACAGAGAAGAAGTTTGCGAATGAACAAAAAAACGTTCCAGTTGTGGCTTCCACTCCCGTCGTCGATATCACCCCTCCTGCAAAGCCAACTCCTGTCCCGACGTCCACACCACCCGAACCGCCGATGAAATCCAATCCCCTGGCGTCCGGTGTGAAGCTTGCACCGATTTTGGCCCCCCTTCCCCCGATGCCGATCGCCACCGTTCTGCCACCCGTAGCGCCTCTAGAAGTGGTAAATCAACGTACTACGAAGGACATAGGTTGTGGATACGGCTCTCACACCAAGACCGTGTTCGTGGCTGGCAACTTTGAGGGAGACTCAAGCAGACTGGAAGTTGTGATGCGGCAGAGCAATGCGCTTGCGGTCAACGCCGCGGGCCGCGGAAATAGAGTAATGTACGCGTTCATGGGGAACGTTATGCCCGACGTCCATCGGCCGGGTGCAAATCACGATAGTATGGACTCGTTCAGCCGGATAGTCGATATGGCAGAGTCCGGCATCCGTATCACGGACAGCTACACCGTGGCACCAGAAGACGTGCTGCTCATCTCGGGCACCCGAGAACTTGCGTGGCTGCGCCTGGCAAACCCAAACTCAGAAACCCGAGAGATTGCACCATACGACAGCTCGAACGCCAGAGACGTCCTGCTGCGCAAGACGCCCCTTGCGAGCATGAAGGGAAGCACACGAAACCAGTCGACCAGCGCCTACAACGACGGACTGCATCTACTAAATTGCTTCCGCACAGACAACGGAGTTGCTGTGGCGATGCTTCTCAAGCTAGTATCGCTCACGCAATCCACCATGCAAGCACCGGGTGTAGTAGGACTGTTTGCAAGTCGACTCTTGGCCGACGGCGCGCACGACAACGCCTCGCTCGTCCTTCTACTCGACTTTCTGTCCAACTTCAAGGGGGGTATAGATGAAGGTCTTTCCAAGCTCAGTGACGATGCGGAGTTGACACCCGAGGGCATGGCGATCACGCCCGCCGCCAAGGCCGTGGTGCAGGCGGTCATAACGTTTGCGCAAAGCGCGGCGACGAGGTACATGCTCAAGTCTAAGCTCGTGCACTGTGTGATTGACAAGGACTCATCAGACGGAGAGCTGGGGCTCTGGCTCATTCCCAGGGGAACCGACTACGGCTCAATTGTTGGGAAGCTTCCAGTCGGGGTAGATTGTACCTCGCTGCGGGTGGAGTGGAAGGACGGACCCACTAGCAAGCTAAAATGGTCGGAGGCACTGAACGAGAAGTTTAGGTACTTTGTGGAAGCGTTCATGGAGGGAAACAATTCAGCGATGATTGAAATGTACCAGGCGTTTATGGCCATGTCGCTGGAATCCAGCGACGCCACGCTTCCCCTTCAAGGCCTTGCTTCCAGTTCACAGACACTGTGCAACGGCATTACGGCGAACACCAGCACACCGTTTGGCACCGTGCAGCGCCGCATCCTTGTCAGAGACACTGCCCAGCAGAAACACAACCAGTCGGACCTACTCAAGGTTCTCGACCAATGGACTAACATCAACACAGACGCGTACACTCCGAGCACGTACTGGGGGGTTGCCACGTGGTGCGGGGCCACAAAGTCGGACATTGTGGGCTACCCGGTGATGATGAGCATGACCGACAAGCTGGAGACTCAGCTGTGGCACGTCAGCGTCACACTCGCGTCTCTCCTCACGGTGCGTGTCAAAGACCTCGAGGTGAAGCAGTATGGCGCTTCCACTCTTTCCGGTATCATTGGGCCGGTGATCTCCGGTCACTCACCGGGGCAAAAACAACCCATGCGAATAGTTTCGTTCACGAACGAGAAAATGGACGCGGCGTTTGTGCTATTGCTCCCCGAGTCTTTTGTACAATGGTCTCTCGATTACTACAACTACGACTTGGAACACGCAACTGGACACTCATCCCCGATGATTGCAACGGAGGGCTTCCTCGCTCTTCCCGACGAGTCGGCAGTTCCGCTTGGGTTCCCGGGACTGTCTGGTGCAGAGACTGAGCTCATCCGCTCCGAGCTCGGCACACGTGTCTGGTTGCTGCCCAAGAAGCGCTCTGAAAAGTCCATCACGGCGTTCACCGCAACCGACTACGAGGCTATAGAGGCGATGAAGCGCTCCTACGGCCCGTCGCGCACGCTTTCCATCCCCGGTTACTCAATATTCCACACGAGGCAGAGCAGCAGCGACCCCTTTGCGGGTCTGCACGTGGGTCTTGCAAACATCCCGGTGAAGGGGTACGAGGCGCGCATGACAATCGTAGCGGACAGCATGCCAGCCCATGACATTTTTCGAGTCGTTGCTAGAGAGTAGACTGTTAATTTACTGTACGGGCTGAATCCCATACCACCTGACCCTAATATGCGATGGTGATCGGCATAATCATACAAAACTGTTGCTGACGGGCGCAAAGAGACACAGCGCACCCCCTCGGGGTCCAATGCTGCCATTGTCGTCCGTCCCGGGTGCCATGAGCCAAATTCCTTGGCGCGTCCAGTGAAACGAGCGGGGAGCCTGGTCCTCCGTCTCAAACAGTGGGTAGGGGCGAAACTTGCTGACCCTGTCGCGCATCGCCGTGTCCACGATCACGACGCCGTGGCTTTTGGGTGCGGACCCGAACAGAGGATGGCGGTCGATGAGTGCAAAGAACCTGCCGCACGGTGAGAACTTGAGGTCCACCGACGCCTTCACGAGGTCGGTGGCCATCTCGCTCGGACCGTCCGAGGGGCGGAGTCCCATCCACGGAGAAGCGTCCAGCGCCTGTATTATGCTGTAGTTTTCGTGGTTTGTGCGCCAGCAGAAGTTTGCGAGGAAGCTGTTGTCGCGCTTGCACACGACAACAATGCAATCGCCACTGGGGGACACCACTGCGGACACCGGTCCCTTCGGTCCGTTCATGTAGGCCGACTTGATTTGGTGGGATGTTCCCATGTCGAGGCAGTGCTTGCTTACAGTGCGCAAGCCGTTTAGAAGGTCGCGTCTCTTCACAAGTGTCACGACGCTGTTTCCGTCGGCGGTGGGCGAACAGGTCAGCAGAGTCCCCAGCATGTTAGACCCGTCGAACATGTTCTCGTATATCTCCACGGGGTCGTCGTTGGTGTCTGCGTCCACCAGGTATGTGGTGAAACAGTATTGCGGAGAAGACTGTGGAGGCGCGTTGCTTCCAACGTGGTGCCCGCTCGTGTGCATAAAGTCTGTGGACCATGCCACCACCAGCATTGTCTCTCCGTTACTCTCCCTGAACCAGGCGTCCTGCGCGCTCATGCTGTCGCCGTCGACGCTCGACTCGGGGCACGGCCGCGGCAGCTCTACAGCCTTGTCCCACCCCACGCGCCATAGCCATGCCGAGCTAAATGGCGTCTGTGCGTCCGCATCGACCTCGTGAAGGGCGCGTATGTAGGCGACGGACTCGCCGTCCAAAGACGTGCGCATTTGGAGCGGAGCCGACATGTCGTTGCATTCTATTTCCAGACTGCCCGATTTTAGAAATGTAGGCTCTACGACGCTGCACCTCGACGTAACGCGCGTCTTCTTGTTCAAGGAAAAGTGCTGGATGACGTCTTTGAATCGTCGACCGCGATTATCTCCGTGCTCCCGGCTGCATCGCTTCCGCGCGTATGCAAATGCGTGATTTCCACAGCGGGACACGTCTAGCAGGCTGCAGTTGTCCATTACGTTGATGAGCCTGCTCTCGTCACCGGCACACGTCCCGAGGGTGGGAGAGGACGGGCGAGAGAAGACTCCGCCCTTGCGGATGTCCTTGTTGAAGCTCCTTTGTATGTGATGGCAGCAAGCATTTGCACAGTGACACGCCATGGCGTTCTGTGCGGCTCTGAGCAGTTTGAGGTGATCACAACTCAGCAGCTCTGCTCGCATCTGGTTCGTGAAGGCGAGCTCTTCGAAGGGCATACGCGGCAGCACGCGCGTGCACGTTCTCGCCAGTGCCTCCGCTTGAAGTTCAGGACACACCATGCGCAGAACGATGGCGAAGCGCCGACACGAGAGCCCAAGGGACACGACGGCTTTTCTGGACACTTCGACGTGTGCAAAGTAACTGAGCCCGACCGCGTCACCGGGTATGTACAGCAGCCAGCGGATGATGGTAGCGACGTCGTCGTCGGAAGCCGTTGTAAACGCTCCATCGCAATCAGAATTTCCAACTGGGAGCTCGGATCTACACTTCTTGTTGTCTATACATTTGATGACACGACGAAACCCCTTCACTGCATGCTGCCGAGACGTCTCCGGCGCCACGCGCTCCGAGACGCGGTGTGTTGGGACCATCTGGAATGACCTAGTACGCTTTGGCATGTCGAAAGTATCACACACAGACAAAGCACTACACGTGGTCAAAGGTACCTCGCCGTATGTCCGTGGCGCCGAAGTTATTTGTGGCGCCGTGACCTCGCTAATACGGCTTCATACAAGTGTTTCTAGCCTTTCTTGATTGTGACCTGCATCGGAGGCGCCATGTCTAGCGCGAACGCAGGTGCTAGCTCGCCCACAGAGGCTGTGACAGGGCGGGAAATTTCGCAGAACGTCGTACACCCGGCGCCGAGTGTGCTACAGCAGCCGCCCCTTCCGGTGGATCCGCACCCCTCTGCGCTACACGCGCAACAAATGGCTTACACACAGCCAGCTTTGTCGCAGCAGTACGCCAACGCACACTTCGGACAGCCTGTGATGCATTGGCAGCAGGACGGTTTTGTTGTTCACCACAATCCAGACATACCACCCATATCCAGCCTCTTACTGCGTGAGGCGGAAGCTTGGCGTGCTATACTGAGCCTTCACTCGAGTACAGTGGCGTCGGCACAGCAGATATCGCGGTCCCCGGACCACGTGGGCGACCCAGTGCTCGTAAACGACGACGAGAAAAAGATAAACAGCCAGTCGCGAGAGGCTGCTTACTGTAGTGCACTTTCCTCGTTGGCAAGCCAGTGCGACGCCCTGTTCAACGAGGTCCTCAAGCTGCGCACTCTTAGGAAGGCCCGCAGGGCCGTCGAGATCGAAGCAGCCTCCGACATCGTGCGATCGCACTCGGACGAGATACTGGCGATTGGAAAGACTCTGGCGTCAAACGGGTCGCTGAACTTGTCTTCCGCGACAGCTGATTTGCGCGTTGCGATCCAGGGCCAGAGAAACCAGTTGTCTCAGCTTCGCGTCTTCCTGGAGTCCGTCAAAACGGCGTCCAGCCTCCCGCTTCCAAAGGGTTCAAAGCTGGTCATCGGTGTCAGGCAGGAAGACGGCGAGCCCAAGGTCAGAGAGCTCGACGAACTGTTCAAGCACATATACGAGGATTCGAGGGACGTGAACGAGAGCAGCCTGACGACGGCACTGTCGAAATTGTTCTTGAGTACCGCGACACACTCTCCGCACAGCGAGCAGGTTGAGAGTCGACACTTTGCGCGCCGCGCTGGTGACCGATAGTCTGTGTGTGCGGGTTCCGTGTAGTCGACTGCGTTGGTGTACACCGCGCCGCTAAAAACGGTGTATACAACATGTATGGACCTTGCAAATAATTGCCGATGAAAGCCGTACGTACAGTAGAGGAAAAAAACAGTGCAATCAAGGAGCGCCAGGAAGAGCAGCGAAGGTTAGGACGCGTAATTGACCGCTTGATTGCGGACGGAGCCGTGAATCATGATGAGGTTGCCTCTGGCTGCATGGAGCGAGGCCTGTGCCCCACCATAGGGCGAGGCGTATCACGCTTTCTAGGCATCTCTCAGAGAGCCAAAGCGGTGTCTACCAAGGAGGTAGAGATTGCATCCGTGGCTCTTGCAAAGGATAACGCGACTCGATCCACTGGGAGCGAAATCTCGCGCGCCGTCCTTGGTCTGGCTCCATCAAAGAAGAAGACGCCTCAAAGCAAGCTCGTGGCCGCGTCGGAGGCGATGCGAGCGCGAGTAGAGTCGCTCGAATCCAGGGCATCTGAAGGTCGTGCCGCCGCTTCCGCGGCGATGAAGGCGGGCAACAAGGCGTCCGCCATGCGCGAACTAAAACGCGCCAAGATGCTGGAGAAGCAGACCATCTCCACCCAAAGCGCAATGGACGCTTTAGAGGCTCAGTCGGACATGCTGGAGCAGACTGCACTACAGAAAGAGGTGGCGGCAGCTCTGGGTGCGACGGCAAAGAGTCTCAAGATGGAGAAGGGTCTGTTGTCCAAGGCGGAGGACGCAGTAGATGCCGCTGCGGAGATGAGGGACATGCACGAGGATATTACGCAGGTGATGGCCGGACTCGGAGATGCGGTTTCGAACGACGTGGACGAAGAAGAGTTGATGGAGGAGCTCCAGAGCATGGCGGCGGGCAACGACACGGATCCGACGGCTACGGACGTTGCCACAGCGTCGGAGCACTCCGAGTTCGCGAGTAAGGCAGCGGTGGAGCAAGCCGCGCTAGAGAATAAGCGCAAGGAGTACGAACAGCTTGAATGCATCCGGCAGCAGCTTCCATCTGTACCAAAGGGTCCGGTGGAGCGACAGGGGTTGCTTGCTGACGCTCAATAGCAGAACGTCTCACTTGTAGCACGAATATTTCTGTACTGTGAGTTGCATGACATATCATTCCGGCGCCACGTTGCGCCTGACCCTTTCGACCAATTTACTCCGTGTTGTCCAGAAGGTAGTAGAGACAACTCAGACCACAATGGGTCGTGGACGCCGTGGAACTTGGCGCTCGTACCGCTTTACAGATGAACCCACCACTGTATGTTTCAAGGGTCAGTGTGTCTTGGCGCCGGTAACCAGCGTTGCAGACCTCATAGACATGTGCGCCACCGTGGCCTTTGTCAACAAGGACTCCAGTGCGCACAAGGCGAACACCAAGCTTGGTGCATTGCGGGCCACTGCGGTGATGACCTGCCGAGTGAATGGACGTTGGAGAAGCCAGACGGTTGTGGTATTTCGCACGCTCTCCGGAGCGCTGCCCAGTGTACTTCAGACATCGGGAAAGTATACAGCCCCGGGCTCTTGTTACGACCTTTACAAGAGCGACTCGGAACCGGAGAACGCTTCGATAAAACGCGAGGTCTCCAACGCGTTCGTAGAGGAGTCGCTGCACGAGGCAATACGAGTCGTCGGATCGATTCTACACGAGTCGCCCGACCCAGTGTCGCTCTTTTTCAAAGATGCTGTGGCTTCGAGGCTCCGCCTGTTCAACAAGAGCCAACTCTCTAAGTGTTCAACACCGCTGAACGAAATGTCAAGCAGCGAAAACACCAGCGGAACAGAGTCCGATTTTACGGAAACGTCCCCAGTCGCGCGGCATACCGGGGTCGCGGGCGGCGCGTCGCGTCCACTACAAGCTCCGTTCGCCTTTGAACGACCAAGCTTTGAAAACGTGGAGGAGCTCTTTTACTCGTTTGCTACGCACATCACCGACCCCACGACGGGTATGGGTCTAGCACTGAACCCTCTGCTAAGTACGAAACACGTTAGAGACCAAGCACAACCTCTTGTCTTCTGCTACAAGATTTTCTAGAAGTCTTCATCCAAGACAAGCGCGGGGCAGGGAAGGTAAGGTTCCATTATCCTCGTCAGCTCATCGGGGTTGGGGCGTGGTATCTTGGCCTTCATCTCCCCGTATTGGAATAGGATGAAGGTGGGGAGCTTTGTGATCTCGTGTTCCTCGAAAAGGGACTCGTTCTCGTCGGTCTTGTTGATCACGACACATGTAGTATTGCGGTTCTGTAGGGACGCCTCAATGGAAAGCGCTTCAAAAGCGGGGTGTGCATCCTTGCACGGGGCACACCATGTTGCCCCAAGTTTGAGAATAAATAAACGGTCTGTGTCTGATGACAGTAGCTCCTGTAGTTGCTCTTTGGTGTCTAGCACCTTGAGTGCCATTGGACCCGTGGGTTGTTACGGGCCCTTCCTCCACCGTGTCTTAGCGCACCTGGTTCAATAAATGGACAACGAGAAGTCGGTGCCGGTTGGACTTGTGCAGGTGTTGAACCTGTCCACCGTTGGCGCTCAGATAGTGTTGTCTTTGGTATCAAACAGCGCGTTCGGGCGCGGTATCGGCGACGTCTCGTGCAGGTACACCCAGCGCTTCTCACCTTCCAACGAGGCATTTGGAATCTGGCTGCCAATCTACACGCTCTCCTTTCTCATATTTTTCGAGCAGCTGACGCCGAGCTTCTTTGGAACCGTCAATGACGTTGGTGTTCCGTTGATACCGAACGTCTTCTATGGGCTGTCCTGGATATTCGCATCGTTCTGGACCCCTGCCTTCACCACAAACACCCCTCAGGGAATGGTATGGGCAGCGGTATTCCTTGTCCTTACATCGTTGTGTTCGTTGACCGCCGTGTTGACAAGCCGGCTGTGGTCCACGTCTAGCTTGGTTACCGCGAGTGCATACTCATCCCTTGCGGGATGGACCCTCGTGGCAGCCGCCCTGAACGTCGGAATCGCTTACTCTGCCAACGACAACAAGCCTGACCCCGATTGCTCGTACTCGTCTGGTTCTTACACAATCTTTGGATCGATGGACTCTCAGTACAAAACCATCGTGCCTCTGCTACTGGCAATCATAGTCGCACCGATCGCCGTCTACCTTCCAGACCCGGTTCTTCCGATGCCAGTATGGTGGGCACTGCTTTGGAACCACGCCTCTTACTACAACTATGTCGCATTCGTGATAGCATCAACAGCCATTGTAGTGTCAGGAGTGCGGGCGTATCAAATGTAGGAATCTGACATGTACTTCCGGTAGTGTGCCGGGTACCGGCACTCCACCGGACGTACATTTACCCCCCTTTGTACATTTAGGGGGTCGGGGTGCCGGTGAAGTGCCGGTTTGGCGCCGCAAACCGGCACTCCATTCTGACCGAGTTCCGGTAACGTGCCGGGTACCGGCACTCCACCGGACATGTAACCGTCGTACCCAAATTAGGAAACCGATGCCGACGGTTACACTTCCGGTGGAGTGCCGGTACCCGGCACGTTACCGGAACTCGGTCAGAATGGAGTGCCGGTTTGCGGCGCCAAACCGGC
>Ga0209603_1001069_pt1 | contig 29624 bp, 22 predicted proteins | sample COGITO_mtgs_1206_FD_184812 | JGI IMG/M metagenome (GOLD analysis project Ga0209603, IMG submission 184812) | Pelagic marine microbial communities from North Sea - COGITO_mtgs_120607 (SPAdes) (version 2) | ecosystem: Environmental > Aquatic > Marine > Epipelagic ... | reverse complement strand
AACAATATATAAACATTTTATCAAGAGGTTTTTTTTAGGAAGGTTTTATAAATTTGAAAAAAAATCAATCATGAGACTTACTTACATTTTAATTTTCAGTTTTATTTACATGGGTACTTTTGCCCAAGTTACCACACCCCAACCTAGCCCTAGAAGTACTATTTCCCAGAAGGTGGGGTTAACCACAGTTGAAGTGGATTATTCCCGACCCTCTGCCCGTGGAAGAAAGATTATTGGTGGATTGGTTCGTTATGGAGACATCTGGAGAACAGGTGCCAATAAGAATACAACGGTATCTTTTTCAGATCCAATAAATATAGTAGGCAAATCTTTGGCCGCTGGAAAATATGCTTTGTACACCCGTCCATCGGCTGACCAATGGGAGGTTTATTTTTATAAGAAAAACAATATGGGTGATGCCTCCAGTGACTGGGAAGAAGACCAGGTAGTACTTAGCTTATCCGTCCCATCGGTCTATTTTGATCCTATGGTAGAAAGCTTTACCATTACTTTTTCTGATCTGAAAAATGGAGGCGCAACGCTGAATTTGATATGGGAACATACTTTGGTCGCCCTTCCCTTCGAAGTCCCTACCATGGCCAAAGCAATGGAAAGCATTAAAAAAACTATTGCAGCCGATCCCAAAGCAGGGGATTACTATCAGGCAGCGGTCTATTATTTACAAGAAAGCAAGGAATTAAAGCAAGCCCAAGCTTGGATGGAAAAAGCACTAGAAATGCGGGATAAACCCGCCTATTGGATGTATCGACAATATGCCTTGATTCTTTCCAAACTGGGTGATAAGAAAGCTGCCATGACTGCCATCCAAAAGTCTAATGAACTGGCTACAAAAGCAGGTAATAAGGATTATATCATTATGAATAATGCCTCTATTGCTGAATGGAGTAAATAGTTTCTTCTAAAAAGAAATTTAAACCCCTCGAATAGAGGGGTTTTATGTGATTATTTCAATTTTAGTCAGCTAGTTTAACTTAACCTTTTTAAAGTGGGTTGAATAATTATGGCCGTTACGACTGTAAGCACTGCCCCTATGACATTAAGCCAAAGGAAACTCACTACATCTTGATTAAAGATGATCAGGACAATGATCTCAGTAATGAGGGCGGCAAAAAATACGGCATTGGCTTTGATCGACTTAAAAAAGAGGGCGATTAGGAAGATACCCAAAATGGTTCCGTAAAAGAGGGAACCGATGATGTTTACCAATTGTATAAGGTTTTCAAATAGGTTTCCCACCAGTGCAAAAGCAATGGCAATGACCCCCCAAAGTAGGGTAAAGGCTTTTCCGGCCCAGACATAATGCTTTTCTTCTTGTGTATTTCTAAAACGTTTATACAAATCGACCACTGTGATCGCTGAAAGTGCATTGATCTCGGAGGCGGAGGAACTCATGGCCGCCGAAAGAATAACAGCCAGCAATAGTCCAATCAACCCTTGGGGTAAATAATTGAGGATAAAATAGATAAATACATAGTCCTTGTCATTCGATTCTATCTGCGGTTGGTATGTTTCAATGACTTCTTTGGCTTCGGTGCGATTTTTTTGTGCTTGTTTTTCCAATTGAAGGTATTTGGTTTGAGCGACTGTATTGGAGAAAAAATCTTGTTTTTGGAGCTGTTTTTGTTTTTCTTGGTAGATGATATCGTTTGCGATTTCCAAGGCCTCAAACTTTTCACTTCCCGAGGAGGTTTTAACTTTTTCTAGAGCATAAGGGTTAAAATGAATTGGGGCTTTTTCGAATTGGAAAAATACAAAAACCAAAACCCCGGTAAGCAGAATAAAAAACTGCATCGGAATTTTTAAAAATCCATTCATAATTAGTCCTCTTTGACTTTCTGCTAGGGATTTTCCAGAGAGGTAGCGTTGCACCTGGCTTTGATCTGTTCCAAAATAGGAGAGGGCCAAAAACAATCCGCCTGTAATACCGCTCCAAAAAGTATAGCGATTGTCGGGGTCAATACTAAAGTCGAGCACGTTGAGTTTTTCATTCATTCCCGCCAGTTGGAGGGCATTGGAAAATGTAAGCTCCTGGGGGAGTGCCCTGACAATAAAAATAAAAGCGGCGACCATACCCGTAAAAATGATAAACATTTGTTGTTTTTGGGTCACGTTCACTGCTTGTGTTCCCCCTATGACGGTATAAAGCACTACCAGTAGTCCAATGATTACCACCAGTAATTTGAGATTCCAACCCAATACCACACTCAGTATGATGGCAGGAGCATAGATGGTAATACCTGCTGCTAACCCTCTTTGAACAAGGAATAAAAAGGCCGTTAGGGTTCGGGTTTTGAGGTCAAAACGCTTTTCCAAAAACTCATAGGCGGTAAATACTTTTAGTTTGTGGTAAACGGGCAGAAAAAATAGACATATGATGACCATGGCGAAGGGTAATCCAAAGTAGAATTGAATAAACCCCATCCCATCATTGAAGGCTTGACCGGGAGTAGACAGAAAGGTAATAGCACTGGCTTGGGTCGCCATGACGGATAGTCCTACGGTAAACCATGAGGCTTGGTTCCCGCCCCGAATATAGTCCTTAATGTTTTTGTGTGAGTTGTTTTTCCAGACACCATACACGATGATAGATAGCAAAGTAAAAGACAAAACCGCCCAATCAATCCATTCCATTAACTAAAGGTTTTCATGAACAGATAAAAGAAGCCCCAAAAAAACAATTGGGTCAAAAGCAGTATCCAGTAGATTTTAGGCCATTCTTTTTTCACGGTTGTGCGATAAGGTTAAAAAACAGGCGGTAGGCCCCTGAAACTCCAGCAGGAAGCTGACGGAAAAAACTCAAACCAGTATAAACGACTCGACCTTTGCCATAGGGTGCTACCAATAAGGCCCCTTTTTTGGGAGACTCACCTTTATCATTCATTTGTAAAAGTGGGGTGAATTGATCATCCCACTGATTGGGAAAATACAAACCTCTTTCTTGAACCCAACCCTTAAAATCTTCGGGAGTTATTTTATTGGGATGATTCATAATGGGGTGTTTTGGATGAATGATTTTCACTAGGGCTTTTTCATTTGATACCCGATCTCGAGAAAGGTTTAATGGTAGGGGACTTATCGCTTTGGTTTTTAGCCTTCGATTGGTATTGTATTGTATCAACAGATTGCCACCCGCTGCGGTGTAGTCCCACAAGACTTGGTTTTTGAACGCCAAAGCTTCTTTGACATTAAAAGCCCTGATTCCCACAATAACCGCATCAAATGGATTTAGCTTTTCTATGGTGATGTTTTTGGCTTCTAAAACTTCAACCTGGACCCCTAGGGCAGTTAAGCTTTCGGGAATGTTGTCACCTGCTCCCGCAATGTAGGCTACTTTTTGTACACCTGTTTTAAGATTTAGTGCAACGGCTTTAGCTTGGGCGGGGGAGATGAGATATTGTTTGGGAATATGATCGTAACTGATTTCTTGAAGGGAGGCACTTAAGGACTTAGTATGGGTTTGTAGGCTTGGTTTTAAAAGCCCTACTGTAGTTTGCTGTGGTGCTTTGACATTAAAATAAAAATCCTGTTCATTTCCTTTACCTTCAATGGATATTGATATTGACTTGGGCGACAATTCCCATGATTTGGGGGTCTCTAATTTCAGTGTTCCTTCGATGGAAGGGCCAAGGTTTTTAACACTTACTTTTATTTTACGATTTTGCCCTGTCGCAAAAAGATGAACGGGAGCTTCGAGTCGGAGGCTTGCTTCGGGTAGAATTTGGAAAGGAGTAATAACTTCTCCTCTGACAGGGTCAGTTATTCTGTGTTGAAGTGGTAGGGTAGTCGTCAATTTTTTCCCTTCAATTACTAAAGTAATGCTGGCTTTATAGGCGGCGGGGGTTTTGGCCTTTCCTATCCATTTTGTTTTATCGGTGGTATACATGCCTTGGCTTCCTTTTTTGATCAGCCAGTAAGGGCTGCTGATCGTACCAGCTACTTCTGTTTTGTAATCTTTACGGAATACTTTGTTGGCCTTAACTGTTTGATTCAAATCAAAGATTTGGTCTTTCCACTCAATGTTTTCCACGCGAATATTCAGTGGACTGGGATGGTTGACCACGAATTGAAGTTGTATTTTTTCTCCTAAAACTCCGTAAGGTATTTTGGCGTTAAATTGAAGTTCCATTCCCAAGCAATTAAGAATAAGGGTGTTGATTTCTTCGGTTTTAATGGCTTTCCAATGCTCATTTTTCAATTGAGCAATCATGGCTTTTACCTCAAGCAGCGGGACTGCGATTTTGTGGGGAGCAGAAAAATCAAAGTTGTCAATGATTTTTTCAATGGCTTTTCCAATAGGTTCGCCGCCTTTGACTCTTGACCATTGAGTATTGATGCCGTCAAAAGGGTTATTGCTGTAGAGCTTCTTTCCTTTTATCAATTCCAAGTACTCCGTTCTTTCTCCTAAAGCGGCAGCACTACCAAAGCCTTGGGACTTGTGCTGACTTCTGCTCAAGGCCGCAATTTCCGAGTTGGTTTTTCCCGTTAGGGGATCAAAAACACCCATATCAATTGCCAACATTCCTTCTTTGTTGGCTTTCTCAAAATTCTCTCTACTGCCATAAAAATACCATGAGGTGTTGTGGAATAGGCGTTGGGGGCGCCAAGTACTTCCGTGGGTTTGTGATTGTTCGAAAGCCCATTCACTGATCATGGCCGAGGCGGTATGGTGACCGTGGGTTTTTCCACTACTACCACTGTTGAATCGGTTGATGATGATGTCTGGTTTGAACTGTTGGATTCGGGCGAGGGTTTGCTTCAATACTTTTTCTTTATCCCAAATGGAGAGCGTTTCTTCTGGGTTTTTGGAATAGCCAAAATCATTGGCCATAGTAAAAAATTGCGTACCGCCGTCGATTTTTCTGGCGGCGAGAAGTTCTTGCGTTCGGATCAATCCCAAACCCTCTCGAAGTTCGGAGCCGATGAGGTTTTGCCCCCCATCACCGCGGGTCATGGAAAGGTAGGCTGTACGTGCCAAAACATGGTTCGAAAAATAAGAGATTACCCGGGTGTTTTCATCATCTGGATGGGCAGCCAAATAGAGTACAGACCCTAAGAAATTTAATTTTTTTAATTGTTTGTAAAGCTCCGAAGAGGATTGGGCCTTGGCGGTTGCCACGGTTAGCAATAGGAGCAATAAACTAATGGAATGATATTGTTTCAATTTTTTTAATGGAAATGTTTGAAGGCTAGAACTTGAAATATTCATACTACAAATTACAAATTTTGGTGAAGGCAGTTCATTCTTCTTGGACCAAAAGTGTAATTTTTTCTTTTACTTGGGCGAGTGGAAGTCCAACCACATTGGTATAGCTTCCCTCGATTTTGGTGATTCCGATGGCGCCGATCCAATCCTGAATACCATAGGCTCCAGCCTTGTCCAATGGGGAAGCAGTTTCGATATAATAATCTATTTCCCTGTCCGATAAGTCTTTAAAGTACACCCGAGTGGTTTCTGTTAGCATTTCAAACTTTTGGCTGGTGAGAAAACCCACTGAGGTAATCACTTCATGAGATTTTCCTGAAAGAAATGAAAGCATTTCTTTGGCGGTTAATTTGTCTTGAGGTTTACCCAAATATCGATTATCACACCAAACGATGGTATCTGCAGTAATTATTATTTGACGGGCTTTTATGAGCTTGTTAAAGGGATTACTTTTTTGCTGGACAATATATTCAGCGATTTCTTTTCCCTGGAGGACAGGAGGAAAAGTTTCGTCCACCGAAAAGGTTTGAACTTCGAATGGAATATTCAAGCTTTCCAAAAAATCTCTCCTTCTGGGGGAGCCAGAAGCCAAGATAATTTTATAGCCATTGAGTGAAATCATTAACAGTTTATTCTTTTGAGAACATCCATTTGTTTTGAACCCTCATGACCTGTTCTATAATTTCCCTCACGCATCCATCACCACCATTTTTGTGGGAGACATAGTCTGCTACTCTTTTAACATCGGTCGCGGCATCTTGAGGACAGGTGGCAAGGCCTACTTTTTCCATGACGGATATATCAGGGACATCGTCACCCATATAGAGTACTTCATCAGGTGTTAAATCATGGGTTTGGATAAAATCATCAAAGGCAATATTTTTTTCATGAATACCGAGGTATACTTTGTTGACGCCCAATAGTTCTAGTCTTTTCCTAACGCCTTCGTTAGTTCCACTAGAGATAATACCGATCTTAAAACCTTTGAGTATTGCATATTTGAGGGCAAAACCATCACGGGTGTTCATCTCACGGTACATTTCGCCTGCTGAGGTTACTAATATTTTTCCGTTGGTCAATACACCGTCAACATCTAGGACAAAAGTGGTGATTTTGTTCAGCTGTATTTTGTAGTTTTTACTGCTCATGTTTTTTCTGGATTGAAGAAGTCAAATGTATATATAGTTTTTTAATATCCTTATCATCCAATAGGCTAAGGTGTTTGTCAATGGTTTTTTGGTCATGCCTCAAGGCGGGTCCCGTTTGTGCATTTTTGGGTCCATTGCTCAAGGCTTTTGCAAAAGTTTCATGGATCAATGGATGAAATATCTCAAAAGGGATATTGTTTTTTTTAGCCAAATCATTGCCCAGATGAAGTAGGTGATTTCCAAAATTATTAAGAAAAACAGCAATTAAATGAATCACGGCACGCTTTTGGCTGTCAATTTTATGAGCAGTACCTCCCAATTCTTCTGCTAGATCTTGTAATTTTTTTTGATCTGATGCGGCAGTAGTTTCAATACAAAAAGGAAGTTGTTCAAAACTTAAATCTGCTCCTTTGGTAAAGGTTTGAAGGGGGTAAAAAACAGCTTTTTTCGATGGTCCTTTGAGTCGGTCTAAGTGTACACCTCCAGCGCAATGCGCAACCAATCCTTCGGTCTCAATTTTTTTACTTACCGATGCAATAGCATCGTCACTCACACAAATCAAATAGAGGTCTGCTTCTTTGAGTTGGGAGAGTTGGTCGGTAATGTCTAACTTTTGTTCGGCGAAAGTAACTTTTTCAATGGATCTACTGTACCATTGGATCAATTGAAATTTTTTGGATTTTGTCAATTGATTTTGAAAATGGATGGCCAAATGACCAGCTCCAACAAGTACGGTTTTTGTCATGATCCAAAAGTACGTAAAGATATTTTTCTTAACTTTATTAGACCTAAATCTTACGAACATGAATATTATCAACACCCTGAGACAACAATTTTATTCAAAGTTTTATTTGATGATTCCTATGTCCATTATTCTATTGGCATGTCTAGGGTCTGCCTCGTTATATTATATTTCCATTAAGGGTAATTCGTTATTTAACTTTATTAAGATGTTTATCTGTGTTTTGGGAAGTATGAGTTATTTAGCGGTTTTATTGGGGCAATTTAAAAAAGAAATCTTATTCAAGGTTCTTTTGATGGCCTTATTAATAGAAGGGATTTTATTGTTCTATAATTTGGCCTTTTGAAGTTGGAATAATTCAACTTCAACCGGTATCTTTGCACTTCAAATGAAGTGGTGAAGATCGAGATGAAAGAAAAAATCCTAAAATATTTATTTTCCAACCAGTTGATGGCTCTTTTGTTTATAGCCTATGCTACAGCCATGGCTTTTGGAACTTTTATAGAAAGTTGGTACAGTACTGATACTTCCAAAATTTGGGTTTACAACGCTTGGTGGTTTGAGCTGATTTTGGCTCTTTTTATGGTCAATTTTTTCGGAAATATATTCAAGTACCGACTTTTGCGTAAGGAGAAATGGGCCATATTGATGATCCATTTGTCTTTTATATTGATCATTTTTGGAGCTTTTATTACCCGATATTTTGGATATGAGGGGGTGATGCCGATTCGGGAAGGAGTAAGCGAGAATAGTTTTTTGTCTGAGAAAACCTATTTAACGGTTTTTGTGGAAGGTGATATTGATGGTGTACCCCAACGTAAAACAATGGAAAAGGATTTTCTTTTTTCAGAGCATGTTGACAATCACTTTGAATGGGAAAATGAATTCAACGGACAGCCTTTCTCCATTCTTTTTCAAGATTTTAAAGAAGATGTTACCGAGCAACTGGTATTGGACGATGAGGGTTATCGCTATCTCAAGATCGTTGAATCTTCATCGGGCAGTCGTCACGATCACGCTCTTAAGGAAGGAGAGGTGGCCAATATTCACAATATACTATTCACCTTAAACAATCCTATTGCGGGTGCCGTTAATATTCGTTCTGAAGGAGGTTTACATTTCATTACGACCCCCTTTGATGGAACTTATCTCAGAATGGCCGATCAGCAGTCTGGAAGAGTGCAAAAAGACACCGAAGCTGAATTACAGTTTCGTTCACTCTACAACTTAAAAGGGTTTCAGTTTGTTATTCCCGAACCGCCATTAAGAGGCAAGTTTGACTGGGTAAAGTCGGAAGAGGGAACCTCTGGGGTTCAAGACGCACTTCAATTGAAAGTAGCAAGTAATGGAGACCAGGAGTCCATTACTGTTTTGGGAGGAAAAGGCATGGCCAACAACATGAAAAAAATCAGTTTGGGCGGGTTGGAATTTTACCTCAAGTACGGCTCTAAAAAATTAAATTTACCATTCGCCATTCGATTAAATGATTTTATTGCTGAAAAGTATCCGGGTACAGAAAAAAGTTATTCCTCTTTTATGAGTAGGATAACCGTTGAAGAAGAGCATTCCTTCGACTATGATATTTATATGAATCATGTACTGGATCACAAAGGATATCGTTTTTTTCAGGCCTCATTTGACCCCGATGAAAAGGGAACGGTCTTGTCTGTCAACCACGATTTTTGGGGTACTTGGGTTACCTATGTAGGGTATATTTTACTTTATTTGAGTATGATGGGAATCTTCTTTATAGGAAAAACAAGATTTAAAGACCTTTCCAAAGCATTGGAAAAAATCAAACAAAAAAAGAAGACCCTTGTTTCAATGATGCTATTATTGGGGAATATGGGTATCAACGCCCAATCACATGATCACACTCCCAAAAGTAATTTTGATTTTGATTCGGTTGTTAAGGCCAATACTATAGCAAAAGAACACGCGCTAAAATTTGGGAGTTTGGTCATTCAAGATCTCGGTGGAAGAATGAAACCCGCCAATACTTTTTCTTCAGAGTTATTGAGAAAAGTCAGCAAAAAAGATCATTATGGAGGACTCAATGCTGACCAAGTCTTAATGTCGATTGTGGAAAGCCCTGCCTTGTGGTATAATGTCCCCATCATCTATCTCAAAAGAGGTAATGACAGTCTTCGTAAAATAGTAGGGGCAGACCTCCAACAGAAATACACCTCTTTGGTCTCTTTTTTCGACAGTCAAGGAAATTACAAGATTTCTTCACAATTGGAAGGAGCTTACCGAGCTGCCGTACCCAATCAATTTCAAAAAGACTTTATAGAAGTGGACAAAAGAGTTAATTTATTATACTCTGCCTTGGAAGGGAAAATATTGAGAATTTTCCCTGTTCCCAATGACCCTTCTAATAAATGGGTATCCTATCCCGAATTGAATGAAGCTTCTTTTAAAGGCAAGGACTCTCTTTATGTTCAAAACATACTCCCTCTATACTTTAATGCCTTGAGGTTAGCCAGACAAGATGGAGACTATATTCAGGCTGAGAATCTGTTACAAAGTATGGAAGGTTTTCAAAAGAAGTTTGGGGCCACTGTAATGCCTACCACAGATAAAATTGCTGCCGAAATTCTTTATAATAGATACGATATTTTCAAAAAACTTTTTAGTTGGTATCTCTATGCTGGCTTATTGCTTTTCATTCTTTTGATCGTTAAGATTTTCAGAGAGGCTAAATTTTTAAACTACAGTATTACTATCTTAAAAGGAAGTGTACTTTTATTGTTTCTATTGCATACAGCGGGTCTGATTGCCCGATGGTTTATTTCTGGGCATGCGCCTTGGAGCGATGCCTACGAATCCATGATTTATGTGGCTTGGGCTACCATGTTCTTTGGCTTAGTATTTGGAAGAAAATCTGAACTAACACTTGCGGCTACTGCTTTTGTGTCTGCTATGATTTTGATGATCGCTCATTGGAATTGGATGGATCCTTCAATAGCCAACCTACAGCCGGTATTGGACAGCTATTGGTTGATGATTCACGTAGCGGTCATTGTCGGGAGCTATGGCCCCTTTGCACTTAGCATGATCATCGGTGTCGTATCTCTCCTACTGATCTCTATTGCGGGTAAAAAGAATCGTGAAAAAATTGGATTGAATATTAAAGAATTGACCATCATCAATGAGCTTTCTTTGACTGTTGGGTTGATCATGCTTACCATAGGAAATTTCTTAGGGGGTATGTGGGCCAATGAAAGTTGGGGACGCTATTGGGGATGGGATCCCAAGGAAACATGGGCCTTGATCAGTATTTTGGTTTATGCGTTTGTAATTCACATGCGCTTTGTTCCTGGTCTAAGGAGTAATTGGACTTTTAACTTTATGAGCATTGTTGCCTTTGCCAGTATATTGATGACCTATTTTGGAGTCAATTTTTATCTGGTAGGTTTGCATTCCTATGCCAGTGGTGATAAGATCATTACCCCAAGTTTTGTCTATTATGCTATTGTTATTATTGCTATCCTAGGAGCATTTTCTTATTGGCGTTATCAAAAGGTTTTTAAATCTTGATCTGGCACTATATTTGATCAAGTTTAAATAAATTCAAATGAAAACGTATCTCTCCTGTCTTATGGTTTTTTTGTTATGGGCTTGTAACAAAAAAAATACAGAGCATTTGAGTGATCTTGAACTAAACAAAATAAAATGGGAAGCACTTGCCATTGATTCCTATACTTATACCTTTCAGATCACGTGTTTTTGCTTGATCGAAGCTACTCTTCCCAAGTCAGTGGAGGTATCCAATGGTAAAATAATCACAGTGAATCAAGTTGCTTATGACTCAGAGGCACATTGGGGGGTAATGACAATTCCTCAATTGTTTGACAGAATTGAACAAGCCGAGGAAAATAACTCCTTTGTTATAGAAGTATCGTATCATCCAGAAAAGGGGTATCCCACTTCACTTTATATCGATGAGGAAGAAATGATGGCGGATGAAGAAATGGGATATATGGTATCGGATTTAAGTTATTAAATCTTAAATGTGGCGACAAAATCGTCTTGGTCAATTCCCTTGGCTACCATATCCAACGCCTTTTCTACCACTTGATTGGCTTGACTGGCCTCAAAGCCTAATCCAACGACCAGCTTTTGAAGTAATTTTTTCTCATTTTCATCAGCAATATTGTCTGCATAAATCATTTTACTCAAGTCGTATAATCTTTCCAATCGGGAATTTTTATCGACAGGGGGATCTATTTTATGAAGCTGTGGAGATTCCATTATTTCGTTGACCACATCAGGATCAATTTCGAGATAAATGGCCAATCGATCAATAAAAGCTTTTTCTTCTTCAGAGATGTGATCGTCTGCTAAAGCCAAATTTACGATGGCTGCAAAGTGAGCTTTGTTTCTGTTTCTAAAACTTGGAGAATATAGTTGAGAAAAATCCATAAATGGTCAGTGTTTTTTTTTTATAGTCGTTAAAAGTAATGAGAATCTTATAGAAAAAGCCTTATAAAAAATTGATTTTTACTGCTTTTCTTTTTTTGAAAAATCTGGATTGGAATTGTATTCAAAACACTCCAGTTCAAAATAAGGAATAGCAGCCAATAGATGATCAAAGATATCTGACATAATACGTTCATAATTCACCCAAACCTTGTCCTTAGAAAAAACATATACCTCGATGGGTACGCCTTCTGAGGTAGGTGCCAGTTGTCTTACCATCAAAGTCAAATCCTTGTTTATCTCAGTATGATCCTGTAGATAGGCCAATGCATAGTGTCTAAACAATCCTATATTGGTCAGATTTCTCCCATTGAGCATAAGTGACTTGTCAGCACCCTTGGCTTGGTTTTCGATTTCGATTTCTTTTTTCCTTTGAGAAATATGGGAAGCAATTCGTTCTATTTTTTCTAGCTTTTGAAGCTGTTCATCAGCAACAAAGGAGATACTGGATACCCGAATCAATATTGCTCTTTTGATTCTTCTCCCTGCCGATTCACTCATGCCTCGCCAGTTGACAAACGAGTCAGAAACCAATTTGTAGGTTGGAATGGAGGTAATGGTATTGTCAAAATTTTGGACTTTGACAGTGGACAGGTTGATCTCAATCACATCACCATCGGCATTATAGCTCTGCATACTGATCCAGTCTCCTATTCGAACCGTATCGTTGATGGTAACTTGAATACTGGCAACGAAACCGAGTAGTGTGTCTTTAAAAATCAATAAAATAACAGCTGAAAGGGCCCCTAAGGTGGCCAAAAATGTACTGATGTCCTTTCCTGATAAAATGGAAAAAATCACCATTAAGCCAATAAACCATACAAAAATCATAATGACCTGTATGTAACTGTCAATAGGCTTGTCCTTAAAATTTTTGAGGGTTTTAAGAAAATCTTTTATTGAATTTAACAAACGTCGTACCAGGAAAATGGTCATGATTGCTCCCAAAATATTCAGTAAAGAATCACTTAACTTTTCGAAAATGGGAAAGGATTGAAGTGAGGGAGGTAGAAAGCTGATCAATATAAATAGGGAAGGGAAATAGGAGAGGGTTTCGGGAATTTTATTTTGGATCAAATAATCGTCAAATTTTGATTTAGTCCTTTTGGAAATATTTGAAAAAATCAATCTAAAGACCCTCCTGGTGACCAACCAAATTCCCAATGCCAATACAAAAATGATCATCGCGAAGGTAATGGCCTCCAAATCTTCAGCCATAGCTTTGTTGATTCCCAAACGCTGATAGAAATCCAGAAGAAACTGTTTCATAGGGTTATTAATTATTGACTAAAATAATTCAAAAAAACAATAGTCACTCAAGTTGAATAAATAAAAAAACCCCTAAATAAGGGGTTTTGATTATGGTTGTTAATTCAATTTATAGAATTGTGATAGGGATCTCCACTCTTACGTTTCCCCATCCACCATGAAGAACTACATTTTTTCCTTCTCCAGAAAAAGCAAACGAAAATGCTTCTAGAAAGTCTGCTGATTCTGTTACGGGAACTTCTATTCTCGCTACATCATTAGCTTCGTCATAACCGTAGGCACCCCAAACATGGGTTGCAGAATTGATGATGATTTCTGTAGTACCTTCTTTAGGATAAGAATACATTGTGTAGGTTCCAGCCTTGACAACAGAATTCCCTATTTTGATGGATTTAAAAAGTCTGATCTCTGTGGCCTCATTGGCTCCTGTTCTCCAAATTTTATAGGTAGGGACCAAAGTTTCTAAATTTCTTCCTTTCAATTGAGGGCGACTATAGGTAATGACGATGGCCTTGTCAGTCTCACGATTAGAAGTAGGGTAAAAAACACGATCCATAGGGCTTTTGTCTAGGCCTCTAAAATCTTGTGCTTGAGTTAATGTAGCAGTAGCTAAAAGCAATAAAAAGAATAGTTTTTTCATTTGAAATAAATATTAAGTTTTAAATTAATTATCACATATCATTTCGACACCACAACAAGAAGGAGATTTGATTTTTCCTTCACATTCAGGACATCTGGAGATTTGGACTTCTGTCCCGTCATCCAATTTAAGCATATCATCGACCAGAGCTTGGTCACATTTGGCGCAACTAGCGTTGACTGCCATACCACAATTATTACATTCGTACGTTGCCATTTTTTTTATTTAGGGATTAATCATATCCAAATTTAAGTAAATATTTAAAAAAAGAAGTCCATATCTTATTGAATTCTAAAATATGTCCTGCGTTAAAAATTCCTTAATTGAAAATGATTTTTTTTTCATTTTATTTTTTGATATAATTCCTTGAATTCTTGGGCAAAACGCTTACCGATAATTTTCAGGCTTTTATTGTCGTAGTGTGTTCCATCATAGGTAGAGGTCCCCTCAGATATTACCGATCCTGCATTGGGAACTTCTGTGTTAAGCCTACTGAGCATCTTTTTATAAACCTCATTCTCTGGTTTGTTTATATTTAGTTCGCCAGCAATAAAAATCATTTCATCGTTTTCTAAATCTTTTCTTAGAGCGTAAATGATTGATTTTAGATTATTGAAATAGTTTTTATAATTTTCATCCAAATCATTAAGATTACTCTCGCCTTGGAGCCAGAGTGTTGCTACAATTTTTCCATCTATACCCTTAGCTAAGGAACTTTTTCTAACGGCCTCTTGGTAATAGTGAGTCCCAGGAATCCATTGGTGGATTTTGGTTCCTCCCCTCGCATTGACAACCAAACCGAGTGGTTTAATCGTTTCAGAAAGAACAATTTCCTCAGCAAATGAATAACCGAGGTTGAACCGTTGCATACTGGCAATCTTTCGGATGGAGGAATGAATATTGAGAGGACTTTTGAGAGGACTCCATTGGTTGAGACTATCCAAAACAAAAGCGTTTTTTACAATTTGCATATCCGAAGGAAGTAACTCGGCTCTTCCCGCCATATTTGATTGTCCAATAAGTAGTATGATTTCTTTGGGCTCAACAGATGATAATTGGGCATCAGCACCAAAACTTGCTAAAACAAAAAGAACATGAAAAAAATAAATTAACGCCTTTTTCATTTATCGCTCAATGTAATTCTGAAGATATTTTTTAATCCAAATAGAGGTTTTCTCCATTTTTTTTGAATAGTTCAAAGCGATCAAATAAAGCTCCGGTTGCGGTAAAAGATTGATAAATCAAACGATCTCCATCGATAGAAATATGCTGAAACAGTTGCTTGCGTTCCCCTGTTTTTTCTTGGGTAGCTCCAAATTCATCCCAGCCCGTTTCGCTAAGCGAATACATTTTACCACCGCTAACAGATACCACGTAAACAGGTCCGATTACTATTTTACTATTTTTTTCTTTTATCACTGAGACAGGATTTTCATATATCGCGCCTCTGGCGTAGCTGTGGTCATGTCCCTGTAGGGCTAAATCAACTTTATATTCCTCAAAAAGGGGTTTCCAGTGTTCCCTTAGCTCTGAATTGTCTCTTCCGCTTGAAGCAGAAAATACGGGATGGTGATAAGTGATTACTGTCCATTTTTTATCGTTTTCGGACAATACTTTTTTGAGCCATTGGGCTTGTAGCTCTATATCACGATTGCTGTTTAGCGCAATGACTCTAAGGTCAGGATAATCCAAATAATAACAAGTTTCAAGGAGTTCTTCAGGCCCATTTTTGGGGAAGCCAAATTGAGCGTTCCATTGTAGAGAAAGTTTTCTGTCGCTTCTGTATTTTTTAGGATTCAGCCCACGGTACTCATGATTTCCAGGGACAGCAATGGCAGGTATTTCACTGTGAATAAATCCTCCTGCCGCAAACCATTCGTTCCATTCGCTCTCATCATGAGCTGCATTGACCAAATCTCCTGCGTGTATAAAAAAATCAGCATCTGGAGCTTTTTTGTAGGCATTTCTGATGACCCTTGACCAAAGTTCCAAAATATAATTCTGGGCATCACCGACATATAAAAAAGAGATGGGAGTCGATTGGTCATTGGCGGTAGTAAACTGATGCCATTCGCTTTTAAAGTCATGATTACCAACCCGATAGGCATAGAGCGTATTGGGGATTAATCCATCCACTTGGACTTCGAAGAAAGAAGATTTAAAACCATCTTTGGTCGCTGCTGAAGAGTTAATCAGCGTTCTTTTGGCAGTATAGGTTTTGCTCTTTTCTCTAAAGTCTGGGCCAGGGCCAGCAACGGCAATTTCGACATAGCCCGAAGTATTAAGCGCATGGGTTCGCCAGTTGATTCCAATCGATCGGGAAGGATCTACTGCAGCGCTTAAAATCACATGATCTGGAAAAGCATTGGGTGCAGCCCACTCTTTGATGACGTCGTCCAGTTTCATTTGCGTGTCTTGAGCAAAGCTGAACTGAATCAAAAATAGTGTTATTGTACCGACAAAAATTTTATTTAGCATGTGATCTAAAAGTATGATAATTTTAAAAAAAACGAATCGCACACTAAAATATTAAATTTTATAAGGCGATTCATTTAATTTATAAGCAAAGTTAAAAACTTGCTATATCAATGGATTTATACCAAATCTCCATAGTTCTGTTGCCATGAAGTTGGAGGCCGACGGGCCCTGTTAAATTTGCATCCTCTAATATGTAATCCATAACCTGTTGACCATTGAGCCAAACACGGTATCTGTTTCCGATGGTTTCGACTTCCATATTGTTCCAGTCGTCTTTTTTGAGCAATGATGCTACCAAAGTAGCTTCTTTAGGATACCCTTGTTTAGGAACATAAGGAGATCCTGTCATATCTCTTTTTAGTGAGCCAGAAATTCCGATTTGGATTTGAGGGTTTTTTGAGTCATCCCCCCTTATAAAAATTCCTGAATCTACTGTACCGGATCCAAACTTAAATTGAAGTCGAACACGAAAATTATCAAATTGATCCTGGGTCCACAGGGTAGATCCTTTTTGGTCTGGGCCACTTTTGACTTTTAGAATATCGTCTTCAACCGTCCACCAAATATTGTTTTCAGGTAGGATCCACTTTGATAAATTATCATCGTCAAAATAGTTTTTATATTGGGTTTCAACCAGTGAAAATTTACTGATGTCCTCAGGTTTTAAAACAGAACCGTTGTGAACGAGCATTCGGTAATGAAAGTTAACGGATTCCCCTTTTTGTAAAGCGAAGTTTAGAGTTTCTTTTCCTTTTGAAAAAACAGCTTGCCCCAAAGGGTTGGCCGAAAAAAGACCGTAATCTCTTGCATGCCAATAGGTTGGGTACCCTACATTGTCAGGGTGGTCCAATATGGTAATGGAAACTGCCTCCTTTTCAATGGTGCTGTAAAGTTTAACCCACTCTGCCCGTGTTCCCCAAACATCGTTACCTTCCAAACCTTCGCTACTGAGATAGTTACCGTTGACCCCTGTATTATCTAAAACCTTTACTTCTGTGGGATTGCCTTGTGCATCGACAAAAATAGCTGGTTTTTTGGAAGGTAGTTCCATGGCACGGGTTACTCTTACTCCAAAGACGCCTTCTTTGTTGTCTTTAAAAGAGACCTCCTGAAGTGCTTTTAAGGAAGTGTATCGATCGATTATTCTGGTATTGCCTTCTTGGGAAAATTTAAAAACGGTGTTTTCGTCTAATATTGCTTCTCCATCAATATTTTGCCAGCTACTTTTGGTACTGAGACTTGCATTTTCTTGATCGATTTTTACAATTTCACTGTGAACGATTTTTCCATAATCTTCTAGTTTTTCTTCAGGAATGGCGTCTGAATTGTTCCAGAAGTCCAAACCGTTGACATCTCCGTAATTGAACCAATGACCCATGTGATGGGGGTGGTCTACACGTTCCCCAGGTTTGGGGTCAATGGGAAAACCTCTGGTTAAGGTTTTTCCACTTGCTGTAACCAAAGGAAATAGAACGGGTTTGGGTAATGTTCCTTGGTAATGGTAACTGGTAAACAGTGTGCCATTTAGTTTTACATCAACCTTTTGGTTTTCTGTATCATTAACAAAAACAACCGAAGTGGAATCCGCTTCGGTTGTTTTGGGTAACCCATCGCATGAGCTCATGCTAATACTAAGGATACTGATTATTATAAAATTTTTTAACATTTTCTGTGTTAATATTTAAAGACTTTACCACCTGCTAATACTTCTTGATTTTCCTCATCGAAAGTGGCTTTTAGTCCAGTTCTCATTGATGCCGTGGTCATGATGTTAGCGATAGAGTGGTTGTATCCTGCTTCTACAGGTGCATTGGTTTTTTCTCTTGATCGAACACATTCTAGCCAGTTTAGCATATGGTTGGATGTCATGTTGTCTACTCCAGTATTGGCAGATGTAACCACCTTAGTATCCAATTCGGAAAGTGAAAATTCTTTTAATAGATTGGGCTTCATATTCATTGGTTTGGAAAAGCGATCAGTAAGTCCACCGTTAGGGGTTACTTTATTGGTTTTCATATTGAGTTCCCCACCGTTAGAATAATAAATCTCTTTAGTTCCTCCGGCAGAATTCGTAAATCGAGAGGAGTAAACCACTTGAAATCCTGAAGTAGGATCATCTAGGGGACCGTAATCAAATACAGCCGTCATGGTGTCAAAGTTGGAACGACCATCTTTCCACAAGTAAATACCTCCATTGGCGGCGACACTTCTGGGATGTGCCAAACCTGAAAACCAATGAACGGTATCAATTTGGTGGGCCATCCATTGGCCAGGAATACCGGAAGATAAAGGCCAGAACAATCGATATTCTAAATATTTTCTCGGATCCCATTTTTGGTAGGGACGGTTCATTAAATAACGCTTCCAATCGACATCAGATTCTTTGATATCACTGACTTTATTGGGATAAACTCTCCATCTGCCCGGTTGATTAACATTCCAAGTCATTTCTACCATGACAACATCTCCAAAAGCACCAGATTTGATGTACTTATCGGCAGCGTGATAATTTTTTCCGCTTCTGCGTTGGGATCCTACTTGGAGAACAATTCCTGCGTCGTTTGCTGCTTTTTTTCCCAATCGAGCATCTTCCATGGTTTCTGCAAAAGGCTTTTCAACATAAACGTCCTTTTTGGCATTGGCTGCTTGAACAGTATGAAGGGCGTGTTGAAAATCTGCAGTTGAGATGATGACAGCATCAATTTCATTTTTGTCATACATTTCTTCATTATTACGCCAAGTGGTAATTGAGTTTCCTGTCTCTTTTTCTAAGAATGCTTTTCCATCTTCTCTTCTTCTGTTCCAAATGTCAGAAACACCGATGATTTGACAATTCTGTTGTTTTGTATGTTGTTGAAAAGCGGGAATTAGAGATCCTTTGGCTCTACTCGAAAAACCTACTATTCCTACATTGAGGCGATCATTGGCACCAATAATCCTCTTGTAACTTTGGGCACTCATGGCAGTGCTGGCAGCACTTACTCCACTCACACCAGCCATTACTCCAGCCGAAACCAGTGATGCATCTTTGATAAATTTCCTTCTGTTTAAATCCATTATAATGTTTTTAATATTGTTTTATATTTGTAGTGTACGCACACGAATTACAATCAAAAATAATTTATTTTTTGAATAATTAAACCTATTCGCCTCTTTTTTAAGAATTTTTTAAACAAACCAACCTTATCTCACTTTGTTTGATGTCCCATAGCGTTTATTTAATGCCCGATTAAGAACCCTAGCTACGTATTTGTTATAATCATTTTTGATAAGAGCTTTAGCTTCCTTTTCCATTGCCTCTAGGGGTTTTTTAAAATCATCTAAAACCAAAGCGGTTTGTAATCGAGTCCATTCGTTTTGATCTTTCAAACCTTGGGCTAAAACTTGCTCCAATTTTTCAGAATACTGTTTGTGTTTCAATAAGGCTCTAGCAGAACTGATTCCTACATTAATGATGGGGTCGCTTAACTTTTTCTCTAGGCGTTGGATGGTAGCAGGTCTGATTTTTTTTTCAAAATTGTAAAATCCTTGTCCTGCCCAATAGCGAACTGCTTCATTCTTATGGTTTAAGCCTTCGAATAAGATATCTTCATCTACCGTGGAAGACATCAACAATAGTTTATCGTAAAAATTTTCTTGTGATCTGATCCAATTGTATATCGGTTGATTGTTTTTATTCTCCCATCCACGGATGATGGCTTCAGGGATCAATCCAACATCCATAACTTCTTTCATCCATTGGTCATGAACGGCTCTGAGTTTTATGAGTTCCTTTTTCTTACTGGGATCATTGGCGATATCATTTAATTCTTGAGGATCTTTACTCAAATCGAATAAAGACTCAGTAGGTTTTTTTGTGGCTACCATTTGTTGCCCTTCTTTACTTAAAACCCCTGTTTTTTCTGCCTTTCGGATGGCCGTCATCAATGGGCCTCCCTCAGGGGTATTCATGTATTGAATGAAAGGTTTATTGGGCTCATAATAGCGTAAATATTTAAACCTTTTGCTTCTTACGCCCCTTTGAATGTCATAACGTTCGTCCATTCTGCCTCGTGCGATAAAAGCATACTCTCTTTCGGGTTCAATATTTTTTCCTAAAAAAGCTTTTCCTTGCATTGTTTCGGGTACTTCAGCCCCCGCCAATTGAATCACTGTAGGGGCTAGGTCAATAAAACTGATTAATTGATCGATTGTGCTGCCTTGGTTGGAGGGATAAAGAGATTTGTATTTTTTGGGAATGTAAATGATAAACGGAACTTTGACCCCCGTATCGAACAGCCATCTTTTGTGGCGAGGTAAGCCCGTGCCATGATCGGAATAAAAGAATACGATAGTATTTTCACTTTCTCCAGCTTCTTCAAGTTCCTTTAAAAGTTTTTCCACCACGCTATCCATGACAGCAATATTGTCGTAATGTCTGGCGAGTAGGGTTCTTACTTCGGGAGTATCTGGGTAGTAGGGGGGAACTTCAATTGTGTTTGGATTTGTTCTTAACTCTGACGGGAGATCTTGCGTGAGTCGATCGTGTTTTTCTTTACTGTTGATACAACTTTCATGGGTCATTGTTAAATTGAAAATAGAGAAGAATGGCCTATGCTTATCGGGTCTGTTTTTCCAGTGGGCTGTATTGCTTGATTCGTCCCAAATATTTCTTTTTAAATCAAAATTATAATCCTCTTTACTATTGTTGGTACAGTAATAGCCAGCAGCTCTCAAAACTTCTGGATAGAGTTTTACATGATCTGGCACCCTCCCCGAACTTCTCATATCTTTGGAAAAAGAACGCATGTGAAGAGTTCCCAATGAAGAAGGATACATCCCAGTGATGATGGCATTACGGGCGGGGGCACAAACGGGAGCGTTAGCAATGGCATTGGTGTATAAAAATCCTTTTGAAGCCAGTTTGTCCAGCGTAGGGGTGTGGGCAATAGGATCTCCATAGGCTCCTAGGTCAGGACTGATATCTTCAACAGTAATCCATAAAATATTGGGGGGATTTTCTGAGGACTCTTCCATACAACTCAGTAGGGCAGAGAAGAAAACAATAGAAAGAAAAATCCTAATCATTGTATTTGAACTTCTGACTGCTCTCCGATGATTTCAACTGACTCATCAGACTTGATCTTAATATTTTTTACGTCTTTTACAACGATTTGTTTGGGGTAGCCTTCGCCCAACACCTCCAAGTTGGTTATTTCTGAGTGATCGACATCATCCATCACAACTGAAGGTCGGTAATCTTTTTCTTTGGCTTCAAGCCTAATATTATTAAGTTTTAAACCCGATACATGCCTGACATACAATCCCCACGCTGGTAATTCTCCAAACATACTGAACTCAGGATAATCCCCCTTGTTTTCGGGTACACCTTCCATTCGCCAAGTCGGCATATTGGCATAAGCCTGATTTCCTCTTCCTGGATACCTGATCACAACATTTTCGATGTTTACGTTTTTTACCTTATGTCCTGGGATTCCTGTTATGGAAGAAGGGAAAATATTGTGAAAAAAGGGCTGTATAGGCCCACGGATTTCATAGGCTTTGTCTGGAGTATCCCAGGGTATTGTCACATCTATATTTTTGATTTCTACGTTTTGCAAACTTCCCACTGGACCTGGTGCATTTCTGTGTCCCAATTTTATAAAAATGGCATTTCCTGTATTCACAGCTTTAACGTTACTTACTTTTATTCCATCGATAAACCCACCGTCTACGGCTTCAATGGCAATAGCAGACCTGAAGGTATCGTAGATATAGAGATTGTCGAGCGTTATATTTTTGAATCCTCCGAGTGAGGCAGTACCAAATTTAATTGCACTGGCACTCGATCTGACTTTACAGTTGGAAACATATATATTTTCACAATAAGAGAATTTGTGATGTGATTTAAAGCAAATGGCATCATCTGCAGCATTGATATCGCTGTTGGTAATGCGTACATTTTTACTGTCCACTAGGTCGATTCCGTCATTGTTCCAATACACATCACTCTTTAGTTTAATATTATCTATTTCAATAGTGTCACAGAGTTCTATTTTTGTAACCCACTCCGCCCCATTTTTGATGGTCACTCCTTTAATCTTAATATTATTGGTTTGATTGAAATATATGAGGTTGGGTCTCCCTCCTTCATTGGGCCTTTTTCTTCTTTCGTTATAACTTTTTGAAATTTTGTAATAAGACTCTGGATCAACATAATACAAACTATCCATAGCCAACGCTACATACCCCCCCTGACCATTGATGGTTCCCTTCCCTGTAATCTTAATATTGTTTCTTAAATGGGCACTGATTAAAGCTGTATTGTCCCGATTAGAAAGGGTGTCTTGTGATTCTATTTTTTTGTAATGGAATGGGTTTTTACTTCCCAACAGAATGGCTTGGTGCTCTAAATGAAGTTCTACGTCATCTTTGATTTCAATGCTGCCTGTTAGGAATACTCCAGAGGGAAAAATAATTTTTCCTCCTCCGTTTTGACTCACTCGGTCAATCAATTTTTGAAGTACTTTGGTGTTAAGTTTTTTGGCATCTCCGATGGCTCCGTAATCGGTTACCTTATAGTCAGATTGCGCATAGTTTCTTATTGAAAATAGTACCAACCCGATACTTAATAAAAATAATTTTAAATGATTCATTGTTCATTTATATTGAATTGATATTCCCATTCAAGGTACTCTTTTTTCAATGCATTAGCTTTTTCTGTTTCTTGATCAATAAGGTTGTTTTCCTCAACGGGATCTTTTTCGAGATTATAAAGTTCCCATACCTGCTTGTGTGCTACCATTTTCCAGTTCCCTTTCCTTATTGCTTTACCCTGACGCCATTCCCAAAAAAGAGCTCCTTCACGTTCTTGTCTTCCTTTTCCTAGTATTTCGGGTAAAAAGCTTTGTCCAGGACTGGGAATGATGTTGTCCCCATTATATTTAGCGGGATATTCCGCACCAATAATTTCCTTAAGAGTAGGGAGGAAGTCTATGAAATGAACGGGCTTATGGACAACTTCTCCAGTATTTTTTATTTTATTTGGCCAATAAGCAATTAAAGGAGTTTTGATGCCTCCTTCGTGGCTCCAGTTTTTATATTCCCTGTAAGGCGTATTGCTAACGTTTGCCCAATTTTTCCCCAGAGATTTCCAATTGCTAAGCGCTCCAATAGCTCCAGTCCCTCCTCTGATGTTAACGACTTCAGCAGACCCCCCATTGTCTGAAGTAAAAATGATTAGCGTATTGTTTAATTTACCTTGCTTTTCAAGTTTATTTAGTAACCTACCGATGTTCTGATCCAATCGATCAATCATGGCTGCATACACTGCCATGGTTCGACTTTCTGTTTTCTTTTCTTCCTCCGATAGTAAATCCCAGTCGACATGTGCTGCTTTGGATAAAACGGTTTTTTTGGGAAGAACTCCCAAATCTTTTTGTTTTTCAAAACGTTGCTTTCGAATCGCTTCATACCCATCCCGATAGCGATCTTTGTATTTTTCGATATCCTCCTCCCAAGCCATTAATGGGTCGTGTGGAGCCGTATAGGAAAGGAAAAGAAAAAAAGGTTTTTCAGTTTGGATTTGCTCCATCCAGTCAAGGGCGTAATTCGTAAAAACATCGGTGGAATAAAAATCCTTATTTTTTGGAGTGTAGGGGTTGAAAACCATACCCTCGATAACCCAATTTCTATAGGTAGGGGGGGTGTTTCTTAACCCTTTTTGTGCGGGTTGTTCTTCACCTTCTCTTTGCAATCCGGGATTAAAATGATTGGCAGCTCCATCCAACAATCCACTGTAATGGTCAAAACCACGATCAACAGGGTTTTCCCTGCTATGGTGTTTTCCCGACCATAGCGTGGTATATTCTTTTAACTTGAATAATTCACCTAAAGTAATGGCATTGCTCATGGGTTGATGAAAACTCTTGTTGTATCCGGTTTGTTGGGAATACAACCCAGTGATAAGGGATGCACGAGAAGGGAAACATTTTGAGGTATTGTAGGCATTGCTAAACCTGATTCCTTCAAAAGCCAATCGGTCAATGTTGGGGGTCTCAATTTCGCTTCCATAAGCCCCCAAGTCCGAAAAGCCCATATCGTCAACCAAAATCAAAATGACATTGGGTAGGCTTTTCGGTTTGATTGCTTCTTGACAACTGATTAAGCTGAATAGAAATAATAAGTTTATAAGCTTATAGTTCACGGATTTTTATGTTTTTAAAATGTACAGTATTTCCGTGGTCTTGAAGTAAAATTCTTCCTTCTGCTGCCGTCCCAAATCCAGGATACTTTGCATATTTACTGTAGTAAACTAAATATTTGAACATTTGTGAGTATCGGTCATATTCAACCACTTTCATATTGTTGAGCCAGTGTTCTACATGACCACCATTAACGATGATTCTTGCTCGATGCCAAGCATTAGCTCCAGCAGACCGTCTCTCTGATCGAGGCTCTTGAAGGCTCTCAGAACGAATCAAGTCATATAAAGAGGCAAGGGTTCTGTTTGATTGTATTCCCTTTTTGGCATCGGGATGTAGCTCGTCGTCTAGAATCTGAAATTCGCAACCAATAGAAGAACCAGCCCCCTGATTAAGGGAGGTATCAACAAAATATTTGATACCACTATTGGCACCAGGGGTATATCTAAAATCAACCTCTAATTCGAAATTACTGAACTTATTTTTGGTGACGATATCTCCACCATTTCTGGATTCACCACCGCCAGACTCCAATACAGTCAACACACCGTTTTCGATTGTCCACCCTTTTTCAGGGAATTCAGCACTTTTGGCACTTTTCCAACCTTTAGAAGTTTTTCCATCCCAAAGCAATCTCCAACCTTTTCTTTTTTCTTCTTTGGTGAGCGAGTTGTTTAAGTAGCTCACTTGCCTTGCGTAGGGGTGACTTTCAGTTGCGTATCGATCTAAATTTTCGGTTACTATTTTGATATTTTTCCATTGAATGGTTTTTCCTTGTTGTGACTCATCTCTTATGGAGTGAACCTGAAGGGCTATAAATCCTTCAGAAGTCATCTCATCAACAAGATTGGTACACTGAATGCCATTGATAAAAGTTTTAATGGAATTTCCAATGGCTTCAATTCTTACTTTATTCCATTCGCCATTATTGAAGGCTGCACTTCCTTTGGGATTAATGGTAAGAGGATATACCCAGCCTCGACGACCTTCATCATAAATACCACCCGTCCAAGCTCTTTTACTGGTATCCAATTCTGACTGATAGCCGTGTACCCTTCCATTTTTATAATCCTTAAAAGAGTTGGATCTGAATTGAATTCCAGAGTTCAGACCGGGAGCTACAAGCACTTCTAGTTCGAGTATAAAATCGCTGTACATTTTTTTGGTACACAAAAACGTATTGGGCGTTCCTGTTTTTGAGGTTCCCACTATAGCATTATTGTCGATGTGATATTCTGCCGTCCCATTTTTCACTTCCCAATTCGCTAAATTTTTCCCATTGAAAAGAGGCTTCCAGTCAGATTGTGCCATCGTGATGGTACACAAAAACAAAGCCATGTATAGTAAGAGCAGTTCTTTAAAAAAGTTAAATTTGTTTTTCATAATATAATATTAAATTTTATTTTTAGTGTGCGTACACGCAAATGTAAGTAAAAATTAACCTCCATTTTGCCTAAAAACACAATATGAAAAAAATATTCACCACCTTTTTATTCTTTACTCTGATGGGTTGTAGTTTTACCGCCGATAAAAAAAAATCACAAAGCCCTAACATCATTTATATTTTGGCAGACGATCTGGGCTATGGTGATTTATCGATATACAATTTGGCTTCTAAAATTAAAACCCCTCATTTAGATCAAATGGCTCGAGAAGGAATGCGGTTTATGGATATGCATTCAACCTCTTCTGTTTGTACTCCAACACGCTACAGTATTCTTACCGGAGAATATGCTTGGCGAACGAATTTAAAAACTGGTGTTTTGTGGAGCTATGGTCCTTTGATGATTCCGGATGAAAAAGAAACCGTAGCCAAGCTCTTGCGGCGCAATGGTTATCAAACAGCTGTTGTGGGGAAGTGGCATTTGGGGTTGGATTGGCAACTTAAAACTCCATTTAAACAGGAGCAAATTAAAAGAAATCAATGGGGATTGATCACGGATTATAAGGAAGAAATTATTGACTTTTCGAAAAACCCTACCAAAGGCCCAGCTCATGTCGGTTTTGATTACAGTTATATTCTCCCCGCTTCCCTTGACATTCCTCCCTATGTATATTTGGAAGATGGTGTCTTTACAAAATCCATACGTTCTTCTACCAATGGGAGTAATCTTGAGGGAGATAAGGATTATGATTTTTGGCGCCCTGGCCCCATGGCTGAGGATTTTGATTTTTACAAGGTACTGCCTACGTTTATTGAAAAGGCCAAGTTATTTATCGGTCAAGCCCAAAAAAAAGAAGCTCCTTTCTTTCTTTACCTTCCTTTGGCTGCTCCCCACACTCCTTGGGTGCCTTCGGCAAATTATAAAGGAAAATCAATTGTGGGGATGTATGGAGAATTTGTTCAAATGGTGGACGATCAGGTTGGACATTTACTAAAATACCTAGAAGATCAAGGAATATCTGAAGAGACACTTGTGGTTTTTACGAGCGATAACGGTCCTTATTGGAAACCGCACCACAAAGAAAAGTATGAGCATCTGGCAGCTGCTCACCTCAGAGGCATGAAAGGTGATATTTATGAGGCGGGACATCGGGTGCCATTTATCGTAAAATGGCCCGGAAAAATACCTTCAAGCAGTATATCACAACAGCAGAATTCTTTAGCTAATTTTTATGCTACAATAGCCGACCTATTAGAGAAACCTTCAGAGGCATTGGATAGCCATAGCATTTTGGATGCGTTGACTCAGAAAGAAAATATACTGGTGCCAAAACCTATTGTACACCATTCCTCTCAAGGGCATTTTGCCCTGCGCTATGGAGATTGGAAGTTCATTGAAAAAAGAGGCTCAGGGGGCTTTACTCCTCCTGTTACCGATCACACTCCCGATGGGGAGAGGCAAGAACGTCTTTTTAATCTAAAAGAGGATCCTTCGGAAGAGGTCGATCTCGCTTTAAAATTTCCCCAAAAACTCGATCAAATGAAACAAAAGCTCGATTCGATTCGACAACTTTACCCAATTTCTATTAGATGAAATATTTATTTTCACTTGCCTTGATATTACAACTAATCGTTTCAGTTGGCTGTGAAACTCCAGCCAAAGAGATGAAAAAGCTACCCAATATACTCATTGCCATTGCCGATGATCATTCTTATCCACATACGGGAATTTACGGCTTTGCCGAAACTCAAACACCCGCTTTTGATTTTGTAGCCCAAAACGGAGTGCTTTTCCACAATGCTTTTGTAGCAGCACCCCAGTGCAGCCCTTCTAGAGCTGCGATTTTAACTGGAAAAAATATTTGGGAGTTGGAGGAAGCAGGCACCCACGCCAGTAATTTTCCTAAAAAATTTAAAGTCTTTACTGAAGTTTTGGCTGAGCAAGGATATTTTGTAGGCTATACGGGCAAGCCATGGGGTCCTGGTAATTGGAAGATTTCAGGCAGAAAACAAAACCCCGTAGGAAAACAATATAACCGTCATCAACTAGAATCCCCACCCACCTCAGGAATTAGGGCCAATAATTATGTAAAAAACTTTAAAGATTTTTTCAGTCAAAAAGAGCAGGGGACTCCCTTTGTTTTTTGGTATGGTGCCTTTGAACCCCATCGCGTTTATGAATATCAAACAGGTGTCAAAGCTGGAAAAAATATCGATGCGGTAGCAGTACCTGATTTTCTTCCTGATACAGAGGTGGTGCGGAACGACCTACTAGATTATATTCTTGAAATAGAACATTTTGATGACCACCTACTTCAAATGATAAGATTCCTCGAAGAGCAGGGAGAGTTGGACAATACTTTTATATTGGTTACAGCCGACAATGGCATGCCCTTTCCCTATGCTAAGGCTAATGTTCAAGAATTTGGCACACATGTTCCCTTGGCCATACGGATGCCCAAAGGGGTAAAAGCTAAGGAGGTATATGATCCAGTGAGTATGATCGATCTGGCTCCTACCTTGATGGATTTAGTTGGAGTACCACAGGCCATGACCACCCGTGGGAAGAGCTTACTACCTGTTTTGACCCTAAAAGAGCATCCCCCACATCGAAATTATGTTCTTACGGGCAGAGAGCGTCACACCCACGCACGCCCCGATAATTTAGGCTATCCAGCCAGAGCGATCAGAACCCAAAGTTTTTTATATGTGCACCATTTTATGCCCGATCGATGGCCTCAAGGGAATCCTGTGCCTAAAAACCCAGAGAATGATAAACGCAGTATTGTAAAAGGGTTTAAAGATCTTTACCCTGGATATCACGACGTCGATCCTTCCCCTTCAAAAGATGTCATCATGGGAATGGAAGACTCTTTTTATTTTGAGTTGGCTTTTGCTAAAAGACCCCAAGAACAATTATATGACATTAAAAATGATCCTTATTGTACCCAAAATATAGTCTCTCTTCCAGAGTACAAACAGATTGTCGATAAACTGAAACACCAGCTAATGACAGATTTAACGGAGCAAGGGGACCCAAGGGTATTGGACAATCCTGTATTTGATAGTTACCCGCGCTATTCCAGTATGCGTAATTTCTCGGGATTTCATCAAAAAGGTGAATATAACACACGATTTGAAAAATAATTAATGATCTACATTTGGGTAAGTACTTTAAAGTAACCCCACAAGAGGCAGCAATGAACTTTAGGGATTACTAAAATTAAGCTGTGTAATTTGTGATTTCAAAAGAAATAGAAGGTTTAGCCATCAATATTTTTATTCTCAACCCCCTTTTAATTACAGATTCTCAAAATTTATTTTGAAAAAAGTGAATAAAAATTTAAGATGATATTAACATATTTAATATATTGCAACAATTACGTGTTCGTACACGATTAAAAAATGTGTTCGTACACGGAATAATTATTTACTATATTAATTTAATTCATTGGATATGAATTATTTGAATAGTGCACAATGTTTAAATAAACTATTTATTAACTAAAAATTTTTTTATGATTCACTTAAAAAGTTTATCAAACCAAAGTCCACCTTTGAATTTTTTCAAAAGAAGCTTGCTTATGATTTTGGTTTTTGTAGGATCTCAAGTGATGGGACAACAGTCCATCAACGGTACTGTTTCTGATGCAGATGGGCCGCTTCCCGGGGCGACCATTTTGGTTCAGGGAACTGACAACGGGGTTACTTCAGATTTTGATGGGAATTTTTCAATTCAAGCCAATGATGGTGATGTTTTGGAACTTTCTTATGTGGGATTCCAGACACAGTTCATTTCTGTTTCGGCCAATCAAGCTGCTATTTCAGCAACCCTTGAAGCGGATAACGAGTTGGAAGAGGTAGTTGTGACGGGTTATGGAACCCAGAAAAAAGTAAATCTAACGGGAGCCGTTGCTGCTGTTTCGGGAGAGGTGCTTGAAGACCGCCCCATTGTAAATGTTGGTGAAGGATTACAAGGTGTAATTCCCAACTTGAATATTGATATTCGAAATGGTGATCCGACCACTGCTCCAGAATTTAACATTAGGGGTTTTGAGTCCATTAACGGAGGTA
>Ga0209603_1001067_pt1 | contig 29655 bp, 33 predicted proteins | sample COGITO_mtgs_1206_FD_184812 | JGI IMG/M metagenome (GOLD analysis project Ga0209603, IMG submission 184812) | Pelagic marine microbial communities from North Sea - COGITO_mtgs_120607 (SPAdes) (version 2) | ecosystem: Environmental > Aquatic > Marine > Epipelagic ... | reverse complement strand
ATCTCATGGGCTGAAAGAAGAAGAGTTAAACTTAAAGAAAAAGCGTAATTATGTCTATAGAACAACAAGCCAAAGGAAAAAAAGATGGTGAAATCAGATATTTAACGCCTTTAAATATTGACACCAACAAAGCAAAAAAATACTGTCGTTTCAAAAAGTCAGGTATCAAGTATATCGATTATAAAGATCCAGATTTTTTAATAAAGTTTGTGAACGAACAAGGTAAGTTATTACCACGTCGTTTGACTGGAACTTCTTTAAAGTATCAAAGAAAAGTGTCTGTAGCTGTCAAAAGAGCAAGACATTTAGCATTGATGCCGTATGTAGCCGATTTAATGAAATAAAACTATTATAACTATGGAACTTATATTAAAACATGACGTAGAAGGATTGGGGTTTAAAGACGATGTTGTAACAGTTAAAAACGGTTATGGTAGAAATTTTTTAATTCCAGGAGGTAAAGCCATCCTTGCTACAGTATCTGCTAAAAAAGTATTAGCAGAAAATTTAAAGCAACGTGCGTTCAAAGAAAAGAAAATCGTTGACGAGGCTCAAGCAACAGCGACCGCTTTGAAAGCTTTAGAAATCAAAATAGCAGCGAAAGTTGGTGTTGGCGATAAATTATTCGGATCAGTTAACAACATTGACTTAGCAGAAGCATTAGCCAAAGCTGGGCAATCTATTGATAAGAAATTTATCAATGTGACTGGTGGTAACGTTAAACGCCTTGGAAAATACACTGCAGTAATACGTCTTCACAGAGATGTTACTGTTGAATTACCTTTTGAGATTATTGCAGCTAAATAAGTAGTGCACTAACTAAAAATTAATTCAATCTTATTTTATAAATTTGCGCCCTATTATTAGGGCGCATTTTTTTTAACAATAATCAAAGATGAAATACACAAGACTTACAAAAGAACAGTTTGAAGCGTTAAACCAAGAGTTTATCAACTTTTTAGCCACACAATCCATTACAGCAGACGAATGGAAAGAAATTAAGGAGCAAAAACCTGAAGTAGCCGAAGAAGAATTGGATATTTTTAGTGATTTGGTTTGGGAAGGCGTGTTGTCTAAAGTCGAGTATCTAGAAAATATAGCGCCACAACATATGTATTTGTTTAAGGTTGAAGCCTCTCAGTTGCGATTGATAGGACTTAAAATAAAAGCAGACCATATTGACTTGACTACCAAAGAAGGTTTTTCATGGTTAAGAGAAAATTTAATGACGGACGACGTTGAATTATTTAATGCCGATAAAGATCTTGAGGCGGATAAAAACGCAAAATTATTCAATCTTATAGTTCAAGGGGCATCCATCACAAAAGGTGAACTTTTTAAGTATTTAGACGATCTAATTGGATAGGTTCGTAAAAAGAGAGATATTTGTGAATTAAAGCATAACCATGGTATCTAAACCACGCATATCCAAAGGCACACGAGATTTTTCGCCAAAGCAGTTAGCAAACCGCGACGTCATCTTTAGTGCCATTAAATCAAACTTTAAGAAATTTGGATTTCAACCTATTGAAACCCCGAGTTTTGAGTTGTCTGAAACCTTATTGGGAAAATATGGAGAAGAGGGCGATCGTTTGATTTTTAAGATTTTAAACTCTGGAGATAAAGTCAAAAAAGCAGATTTACAAGCGCTTGAAGACGGTAATTTAGCGCGTTTTTCCAATTCACTTACAGAAAAAGCATTGCGCTACGACCTAACAGTGCCCTTTGCACGTTACGTTGCTCAATACCAAAACGATATTGTTTTTCCATTCAAACGGTTTCAAATTCAACCTGTTTGGCGAGCTGATCGTCCTCAAAAAGGCCGTTTTCAAGAATTTTATCAGTGTGATGCTGATGTGGTTGGGTCTAAATCACTCTGGCAAGAAGTTGAGTTCATTCAATTGTATGATGCCGTTTTTTCAGATTTAAATTTAGAGGGTATTACAATTAAAATAAACAACAGAAAAATATTAGCTGGCATTGCCGAATTGATAGGCGCCCAAAATAAACTCATTGATTTTACGGTCGCTTTAGATAAGCTTGATAAAATAGGTGCGGAGAAGGTCAAAGAAGAAATGCTCAAAAAAGGCATTCCGTCTGATGGGATTTCTAAGCTAGAACCACTTTTTGATTTGTCAGGTGATTTTTCTGAACAATTACAATCCTTGAAACGTATTTTAAGCACATCTAATGAGGGCTTACAAGGCGTTGAGGAATTGGAGTTTATAGCATCTTCAGTAGCTGCGGTTGGCCTTAAAACAGCACAACTTCAAATGGACGTGACCTTAGCGCGTGGGCTTAATTATTATACTGGAGCTATTTTTGAAGTGGCTGCTCCAGAATCCGTACAAATGGGTTCTATTGGTGGCGGTGGTCGTTATGACGATTTGACGGGTATTTTTGGTCTAAAGGATGTGAGTGGAGTAGGGATCAGTTTCGGTTTGGATCGAATTTATTTGGTGCTTGAAGAATTGAATTTATTTCCATCCGATCAAACACAATCCACTAAAGTACTTTTTACCAATTTTGGCCCTTCAGAAAGTTTATACAGTTTAAAAGCAATCACAACTTTACGCTCAAAATCTATAGCTGCTGAGTTGTATCCAGATGCGGCTAAATTGAAAAAACAAATGATGTATTCCAATAAGCGCGAAATACCATTTGTAGTCATGGTTGGAGAAGCCGAAATTCAACAGAATAAATACATGTTGAAAGACATGAACTCTGGTGAACAGCAATTATTGTCTTTAGAGGAATTGATAAATATTCTATCCTAAAACAAAAAAAACTCTTAAGAAATCTTAAGAGTTTTTTGTAGCGAGAGCGGGGCACGATCCCGCGACCTCCGGGTTATGAATCCGACGCTCTAACCAGCTGAGCTACCTCGCCATAATTAGATGGCTGCAAATATAAAAACAATATATCGCCTCACAAATAAATATACCTTTAAAAAAAATTAAAATTCTTTATACTACTAACTAATTAATGTATATATTGGATTTTTTAAATTTTAAAATTCCCAATGAGCGATAAAATTAAATTTGAGTTAGAAATTCCTATTCAAGCCTCTCCCCAATTATTGTATCAGTACATCTCAACTCCTTCGGGTTTGTCTGAGTGGTTTGCTGATAACGTCAATTCAAGAGGTGAAATTTTCATATTTATATGGGATGGTTCTGAAGAACAAGCTAAATTAATCACGAAAAAAAATGGTGAACGCGTCAAGTTCAAGTGGCAAGATGGCGAAGACGATAATTCTTTTTTTGAAATTCGAATCCAAGTCGATGGTATTACAAAAGATGTGTCTTTAATAATCACAGATTTTGCGGATGATGATGAAGTTGAAGAATCAAAAATGTTATGGTCCAATCAAATTTCTGATCTTAAGCAAATCTTAGGATCTTCTTAGAGATTTTTTATTTTTAAACTATATTTGTCCTGTTCATTCAGGACTTTTTTTATGATAAATTTTAACGGCGAATTACTTTCAGAACAACACGCAAAACTTTCGGTGTTTAACCGCGGCTTAGCCTATGGTGATGCTCTTTTTGAAACCCTCAAAACCTTAAATGGAAAAATTTTATTTTGGGAAGATCATTATTTTCGTTTAATGGCCTCTATGCGGATTCTAAGAATGGAAATTCCTATGGCTTTCACTCCTGAATTTTTAGAATCTCAAATTCTTGAATTACTCTCGAAACAAGAATCCAATTCCAATTCATATCGAGTTAAATTCACAGTTTTTCGAAAAGAGGGTGGGTTTTACACTCCGCTCACAAATGATGTTGCCTATTTTATAACAGCTCAAGCTTTAAACAAGGATTTATACTTACTCAACAGCTCGGCTTATAGAGTGGAACTATTTAAAGACTTTTATGTGACTCCTGGACTTTTATCAACCTTAAAAACCAACAATAAGGTGCTCAATGTTTTGGGTAGTGTGTATGCCAATGAGAATAAATATCAAAACTGTTTGTTGCTAAACACTAATAAAAATATTGTTGAAGCACTTAATGGGAATTTATTTTTGGTGAAGGGAAATGTCATAAAAACCCCTCCTTTAGAGGATGGGTGTTTAAAAGGAATTATGCGTAAGCAAGTCATCGAAATTATTAAGAAAATTCCAGATTACGAATTCGAGGAAACCTCAATTTCTCCTTTTGAACTACAAAAGGCAGATGAATTATTTGTGACCAATGTTATTCAAGGACTTCAACCAATTACCGCATACAGAAAAAAAATATTTACGACTTTTGTGAGTCAGAATATTTTAGCAAAGTTAAATATGATCGTACGTCTAGCTTAGTTATAGGAAGGGTTTTCAGGAGCATTTGACCAAATGCTATAATCACCCCCTAATTCGAGCATTTTTTCTTTCCAAAAACTCGTATTTACTTTCTCAATAATAGTTTTATCATGGATATTTTCAGAAAGAATCCATGTTTGAGCTAATAACTCAGAGGATAATTGATTGGTTTCCCAACCTGAGTAGCCAAGAAAAAAGCGAATATCATTAGCATCTAATTTGTTGTGTTGAATCAATTCCGTAACTTTTTCAAAATTACCACCCCAGTATAACCCTTGCGATATTTCAATACTATCTGGGATAAGTGTTGGAATTTTATGGATATAATAAAGATTATCTTGTTCTACAGGTCCGCCGTTATACACCTTGAATGGGAGTTCTATTTCGGGAATTAAATCTTGTAGAGTAAAATCTAAAGGCTTATTTAAAATAAATCCAATAGAGCCTTCGGTGTTATGATCTGCAATAATAATGATCGACCGATTAAAAGATATATCACCAATAATGGATGGTTCTGCTATTAATAAATGACCCTTTTTTAAATTGATATTTGACATCTTTAACTCTAAATTATCAATTAAATATAGGAAATTTATTTTAAATCACTCATTTCATATTGATACATTTTGTCAAAAAGATCTTTTGGGATAAGACTATTCAATAGATTTAGTATTCGCTACTTTCTCGCTACAATCTAATTCAAAGCATCTATGAGTTGAGCACTTGCCTTAAACTTTAGGACGTTTTTTGCAGGTATAGACAGGGGTTCATTGGTTTTTGGATTACGTCCCATGCGTGCTGCTCGCTCATATACTGACCAAGTTCCAAAGCCCGCTATTGCTACTTTTTGCCCGTTTTGAAGGGATTCAGAAGTTCCCTCTAAAAAGGCTTCTAATGCTTTTTGTGCCGCCGCTTTAGAAATTCCAGCGCGTATTGCCATATGTTCTATAAGTTTGTTTTTCTTCATCGTTCAGTTGTTGGTTTATAGCATTTTTGCATTTTCGTGAAAGGTAAATCCATTTAAAAAAGAGACAGCATCCATCTGACGCTTTCCAGGAAATTTAAAATTAACTAACTCAATATAGCCGTCCTTTACAGCAATTTTAATGGCTTTTCTAGAGCTTATAAGTTTTCCAATTTCAAACTTGTGCGCTTCAAAATGTTTACGAACTTCGTATAGTTTGATATTTAAAAGCTCATCGCCATTAGAAAGCAGTCCCCATGCAGCGGGATAGGGGTGAAGTCCGCGAACTTGGTTGTAAATTGATTGCGTCGATGTGTTCCAATCCACCTTACAGTTGTCCTTATTTAATTTGTATGCAGTTTTTGTTTCTTTCAAAGGTTGTACGAAGGTTTTGACAGCGCCAGTTTCTATTGACTGAACGGTTTTCAGCACTAGATTAGCTCCCAATTGCATAAGCTTGTCATGCAATTCTCCAGCATTTTCTGTAGGACTAATTTCAACTTTAGATTGTAGTATTACAGCACCAGTATCAATTTTTTCGTCAATAAAAAACGTGGTCACCCCAGTTTCTTTTTCCCCATTAATAATGGCCCAATTTATTGGAGCAGCTCCACGATAATCTGGGAGTAATGACGCATGTAAATTGAAGGTTCCTAGCGAAGGCATTTGCCATACGACTTTAGGCAACATTCTAAAAGCAACTACAATTTGGAGGTTGGCATTTAAAGCTTTTAGAGTGCTTAAAAATGAGTCGTCTTTTAGATTTGTAGGCTGTAAAACAGTTAAGCCGTTAGATTTTGAAAACACTTTTACAGCAGATTCATTAATTTTTTGTCCACGTCCCGATGGACGGTCAGGAGCCGTAACCACTCCGACTATGGAATACTTATTTTGGATAAGTTTATCTAAAATAGGTACTGCAAATTCAGGTGTCCCCATAAACACAATTCTAAGGTCTTCTTTTTTCATGACGTTTTGAGTTTATATGTATTTCTGTCTGTAAGTTCTATTAAACCTCTTTCCAAAAGGGAAGTAAGTAAAATTGTTAGTGTATCGGAATCAAAGGTACTTAATGTTTCAAGTTTTCGTGACGAAAGGGGTTCAATTTTTAATAAATTTAGAAGTGTTTCTATATCACTTTCAGAAAACGAATTACGTTTTGATTGGTCTAGACAACTCGAACAGATACCACAGCGTTTAGAATTTTTTTCTTCAAAATAAGACAGTAATTTTTGGCTTTTACAAACACCATCATTTTTAATATAATCAAAAACCGTCTGCAGTTGTGCTTTCTTTACATCGTGTTGTTGTGTAACAATTTTTGATATGCGATGAATGGTTTTATCATCTTCTCGAGGCTCAATAAAGGTGATTTGTGCATCTGTTTTTGAGGCTTCAAATTGAATAATTTCTGCCTTGTGTAGAGCTTTGAGTTCTGAAATTACAACAGCTTCTTCGAGTTTTGATTTTTTGGCGATTACTTGTGTAAAAATTTCTGTTGAATGGTCAAAAACACCTTCATAACTTCGTAATATAAGTTTTATAATTCGTGCTTTTTTCGGATGCTTTTCGATGTAATTGAATAAGGCAGTATTCCCAATTTTAATTTGTATGAAGGCTGTGTTTTTGAACCGTTCTTCTAACAAAATTACACTGGTTCGGTCCAAAATCTTGAGCGCATTATATGTTAATATTGAAGGCAAGTTATAGGTCGAACAAAATTCTTTGAAGTTAAAACTATGGGTTGTATCAATTCCTTCGCCATAGGAGATTTGAAAATAATTACAAAGTCGTTTATATACTTTTTTTAAAACTGCCGTATCAGGTAGGGTAGTGATGTATTGGTTTTTGGAATTCATTTCATCTACCGTATTTCTAAGAATAACTGCATAGGCATTCTCGTTATTACGTCCTGCACGCCCAGCCTCTTGATAATAACTTTCTAGGCTTTCGGGTAAATTATGATGAATCACAGTTTGAACATTGGCTTTGTCAATTCCCATTCCAAATGCATTGGTGGCGACTATGACTTGATTTTGATTGTTTGACCACAGTTCAAATTGAGTGTCTTTTTCTTTTGAGTTTAAACCTCCGTGATAGAACCCGCTAGTAATTCCTTTGGTGTTTAAATAGTTTGAAATTTCTAGGGTTGCTTTTCGGTTCCTTACATAGATAATTGAAGGTCCCGAATATTTTTTTAAAATCTGAACGGTTTTGAAATATTTATCCTCACAATCTAAGGTCAAATATGCCAAGTTAGGACGGTGAAATGATGTTTTGAAAATCTGAGGAGCAATACAGTCTAATTGAACACAGATATCCTCTACGACCTTAGTCGTAGCTGAGGCCGTAAGTCCAATCACGCTCACGTTTGGGTGCAATGTTCTGATAAATTTAATACTGCGATATGCTGGCCTAAAATCATGACCCCATTGACTAATACAATGTGCTTCATCTACAGCAATCAAATTAACATTCATTTCTTTGATACGCTTTTGAACTAAATCTTGCTGTAATCGTTCTGGTGAAAGGTATAGAAATTTATAATTTCCGAAAATACAATTATCCAACATACGGTCCACATCCTCATAACTCAGTCCACTAGTTAGTGCCATAGCTTTAATCCCTTTTTCTTTTAGAGTATTAACCTGGTCTTGCATTAATGCAATTAGTGGCGAGACGACAATACAGATGCCTTTTTTAAGTAGTGCTGGGATTTGAAAACACACCGACTTTCCTCCGCCTGTTGGTAATAGTGCAATACAATCGTCGTTGGTTAAAACAGCTTCGATTATTGCTTCTTGCTGGGGTTTAAATTCAGAAAATCCCCAGTAATGTTCCAATATTTCAATTGGATGCTTCATGCATTAGGCGTTAAATAATTTTCAATAAAGTCTATGCGTGATTCAACAGTTCCAAAGGGAATGTCAATACAAGTATAGCCGTATTCCGCATAGGTTTTGACCAAAAACTCGTGAATATCAAGTGCTTGTTCAAAAGATTCATAGCGCTCATTGTCTTGAGTATAAATAGCTTCCCAAGGCTTTAAAATAAAAACTTGATCGTATTTATGTTGCGTACAAACTGTTTTAAAGGATTCTGGGTATGGGCTGTCTAAATAGTCTAAATAAGCCACGACATCGGGCAGTCCACGATCAAAAAAAACATAATTTTCTGAGCGTGTTTCTGCGTTTAAAAATTGGTTTTGACGCCCTAGTAAAAGTTGTTTGCTAAATAATAAAGGATCTTCTAAAAATAATTGTTCAATGCCTTGTTCTTGAGCTTCAAGAGTAATTTGTCTAGAGATTTCATCCATGCAATGGTAACCTTTAGCTTTTAAAGCAGTAATTAATGTTGTTTTTCCTGTTCCAGGTCCTCCAATAAGTGCTATTTTTTGAGTATTCAAGCTATTTTTTTTAATTACTGTAAAATTCGTGATTTAAAAGGGAAATAAAAAATCAGATATAATGTATATTTGTAATCTTACATTAAAACAATGGTTAACCCTACAAACTCAGAAGAATTTTATAATAATTTAAAAGAAAAACTCCAGGATACTTCCATGTGGCCAACCGAGTACTTATATAAATTCATAATTAAATCAGACGTTTCCAAAATCAAGTTAATAGACGGTATTTTTGATAATATGGGTGCAGTTATAAAAACAAAGCCTTCGAAGAATGGAAATTACACCAGTATCTCTATTAATGTTGTGATGAAAAACCCTGACGCTGTAATTCAAAAATATAAAGCGGTTGGAAGTCAAGTGGAAGGTGTGATATCACTATAAAAAACAGGATTTAAATCAACTTCTAAATTAGCAGTATACTGATACTATTTTTTTGTATTTTGCAAACACTTAATTAATTAAACCAAAGATTGCCTACATGACAGCTTTAACAGATCAACTAGAATATAATACAGAGCGAGAACATTTAATTATTCCTGAATATGGACGACATTTACAGAAAATGATTAATCATGCTGTAGCTCAAGAGTCAAAAGAGGAGCGCAACCGCTTAGCAAAAGCTATAATTTCTGTTATGGGTAATATGCAACCACATTTAAGAGATGTGCCCGATTTTCAACATAAATTATGGGATCAATTGTTTATTATGTCGGATTTTAAATTAGATGCGGAATCTCCCTTTGATAAACCCACAGAAGAACAGTTAAACCTTCGTCCAGAGCCCCTAAGCTATCCACAAAATTTCCCTAAATACAGGTTTTATGGAAATAACATTAAAACGATGATAGATGTAGCTAACACTTGGGAAGCTGGAGAAATGAAAGATGCTTTACAGTATACCATCGCTAATCACATGAAAAAATCATTTTTAAATTGGAATAAAGATACGGTAGAAGATGTGGTTATTTTTGGTCACTTGTTTGAATTGTCAAATGGTAAAATCGACTTACGAGATAGTAAAGAGCCACTAAGTGAAATTTCTAGTTTACTTAAAGTGCAACGTAAATTTACAAACCACAAAAAAACATCTAAAAAGAACAATAACCAACGTAACCGTAAACGCCATTAAAAATGGACTTCGTTTAGAACTCGGGATTACTAACCACTAATTTAAACCACACACTATTGAAAACTTTTAAAATTGAAGGCGGCCAGCAATTAAAAGGAGCCATCCAACCTCAAGGCGCAAAGAATGAAGCGCTTCAAATTTTGTGTGCAGTGATATTGTCTCCTGAAAAAATTACAATCCACAATATCCCAGATATTATTGATGTCAATAAGCTTATTATTTTATTGGGTAAACTTGGTGTTAAAATTGAAAAACTAGGCAAAGGGAGTTATTCATTTCAAGCTGATGAAATAAACCTAGAGTATTTAGAAACCGAGGCTTTTAAGGTAGATGGTCGTGGATTACGAGGGTCAATTATGATCGTTGGACCACTACTAGCACGATTTGGAAAAGGCTATATCCCTAAGCCAGGAGGAGATAAAATTGGTCGAAGACGTCTAGATACGCATTTCGAAGGATTTATTAAGCTTGGTGCAACTTTTAGATATAATCGTGAAGATCATTTTTATGGTGTTGAAGCGAAAGAACTTAAGGGTACTTATATGTTGTTGGATGAAGCTTCTGTTACAGGAACAGCAAACATCGTAATGGCAGCTGTATTGGCTACAGGAACTACGACGATCTATAATGCGGCTTGCGAGCCTTATCTTCAGCAGCTCTGTAAAATGCTCAACAGAATGGGGGCGAAAATTTCGGGTATCGGATCAAACATGTTAACAATTGAAGGCGTAAAAGCTCTAGGGGGTACAGTACATACGATGTTACCAGATATGATTGAAATTGGCAGTTGGATAGGATTAGCAGCGATGACTAAAAGCGAATTAACCATTAAGAATGTCAGTTGGGATGATTTAGGAGTTATTCCAAACGTGTTTCGCAAACTAGGTATCACCATCGAACGTAAAGGGGATGATATTTTTATTCCTGCCCATACTGATGGGTATGAAATACAAAATTATATTGATGGCTCCATACTAACCATTTCTGACGCGCCTTGGCCAGGATTTACACCCGATTTGTTAAGTATAATTTTAGTGGTTTCAACACAAGCGAGAGGTAGTGTTTTGATTCATCAAAAAATGTTTGAAAGTCGCCTGTTTTTTGTAGATAAATTAATAGATATGGGGGCAAAAATAATTCTTTGCGATCCGCACCGTGCCTCTGTTATTGGGCATGATTTTAAATCGAGCTTAAAAGCAACAACCATGACTTCTCCAGATATTAGAGCAGGAGTTTCTTTACTAATTGCGGCCCTTTCTGCCAAAGGCACTTCTACAATTCATAATATAGAACAGATTGATCGTGGATATGAAAATATTGATGATCGTTTACGCGCCATAGGAGCTAAGATTGAGCGGATCGATTCCTAACTCAAGGGTATTGAAAAACAGTAGTGTTTAGAGTAACGATTACTATATCATATGAACTTAGAAAAAGATCTTCAAATCCGTAGTCAACACAGTTGTGAACTTTGTAAGGCTACTGAGACTTTAACTATTTATACAGTTCAACCTTCTAAAAACATAAATCTTACCGACAGTATTTACGCGTGTCAGACCTGTATCTCACAAATCGAAGATTCCAATTTAATTAATTCAAACCATTGGCGTTGTCTTAATGACAGTATGTGGAGTGAATTTCTTCCTGTTCAAGTTATGGCTTGGCGAATGCTTAATCGTCTACTATCTGCGGGTTGGTCACAAGATTTATTAGATATGATGTACTTAGATGACGATTCATTAGCCTGGGCAAAAGCACTCGGCGATGGTGTCGATGAGGCCGCAAAATTGATTCATAGAGATGTTAATGGAGTGGTTTTAGAAGCTGGTGATAGTGTGGTTCTTATTAAAGATTTGAAAGTTAAAGGGACGAGCATGGTTGCCAAACAAGGCACAGCAGTGCGACGAATTGCTCTAGATCATGAAAATGAAACTTATATAGAAGGAAAAATTGACGGTAAACACATCGTTTTGATTACTCAATATGTCAAAAAACTTTAGGTTTTGCCTAAGGCTTCCTTATAAGTTGTAAGACAACGTTCTCTAGCAAATTTATGATCAACAATTGGAGTAGGGTATGTTAAGTCTTGGTATTCTGGAACCCATTTTTTAATATATGCGTGCTGTTTGTCAAAATTAGTCACTTGTGTGGTTGGGTTGAAAATTCTAAAGTAAGGGGCGGCATCAACACCACATCCAGCAACCCATTGCCAATTACTTACATTACTAGACAATTCAAAATCGTGTAGTTTTTCGGCAAAATAAGCTTCACCCCAACGCCAATCGATCAAGAGGTGTTTACACAAAAAACTACCTACAAGCATACGTACTCGGTTGTGCATAAATCCAGTTTGGTTCAATTCGCGCATTCCTGCATCTACAAGTGGATAACCCGTATTACCAGCACACCATTGGTTGTATTCTTCCGTATTATTACGCCATTTAATAGCGTCATATTGGGGTTTAAAACTCTGAGTGACGGTATGTGGAAAATGCCATAAAATTTGCATGAAAAATTCACGCCATATTAATTCTTTTAAAAACGTGTTATTTTCATGTTGAATGGCTTTGAAAACTATTTCTCGAACACTTACCGTTCCAAAACGCAAGTGAGGACCTAGTTTTGATGTTCCATTAACGGCAGGAAAATTCCGGGTAGCTTCATAATTTTCGATGACAGCACTATCAACATTATAAGGCGCTATTTTAATAGGATTGGGTTCAAACCCCATGGCTCCTAAATCGATCCAATTATATGCTGTTGATTTGAATGTATGTTCAAGTAAATTTTCTGAAGTAAAACGATCACAATGTCCGCCATCAAAGGCTGCTAACCATTTTTTAGAAAAAGGCGTATAGACTTTATATGGCAGTCCATCGTCTTTAGTGATTTCATTTTTCTCAAAAATCACTTGGTCTTTAAAGGTTTTAAAACTAATGGATTTTGAGTTTAATAGCTCAGATATTTTTTGATCTCTTGCTATGGCATAAGGTTCATAGTCATGATTGCAGTAAACAGTGTTCACTTCGTATTGATCTGTGAGTTGATTAAAAACATCTTCGGGCGTTCCATGGTAAAGTGATACACCACTTCCATGTGCTTGTAAACGCGTGTTTATATCCGAGAGTTGTAGATGAATAAACTCAACTCTTGCATCATTTTTTGGTAAAGCATCAAGAATAGCTGTATCAAAAATAAAAATTGGAAGTACAGCGGTGTGAGCCTTCAAAGCTTCAAACAACCCATGGTTGTCATGCAGTCTTAAATCTCTTCTAAACCAGAATATGGATAGTGATGTTTTCATTTATAGTCTCCAAATAACTCGATTAATTTCTTTTGTCTGTAAGCGAAAATTTCTTCCAGTTTAGGTTTTACTAAAAATGGATGTACAAGTTGGCCAAGCCATCCCATAGGGACCTTATAATCTATGATGTCTTCCATCTCAACACCACCATCTATAGCTTTAATGAAATGTTTGTGGTGCCAAAGTGCATACGGACCAAAGCGCTGTTCATCTACAAAATAGTGGCGTTCTTTTACCTGCGTAATTTCGGTGACCCATTTGGTTTTTATCCCTAAAATAGGGGTGACGATATATTGAATAATTTGCCCTGCGTACATCGGACGGTCGGCTCCTGAAATAATATCGAAACTCATATATGCTGGAGTAATAGATTTTAGATTCGCAGGATTAGAGAGAAATTCCCATGCTTTTTCTATGCTAATAGGTAAATTTTGTTTTTTATGGACTCGGTATAATTTCATTTAATTGAATATGGCGATGTATAAATTTAGAGAAGTGGCTAGCACCAACCATAAACAATAGGGAAGTACATAGACACTTTTGTTTTTTAGTGTTTGATTAAAGGTCACCAAAAAATAAAACATTAGAAGGGTTAAAAACACGAGATTTAATAAACCAAGAATGATCAAGTGTTGATTGAAAAATAAATAATTCCAAAACACATTTAATACAAATTGAATACTAAATAATACGATTATTTTTTTGGAGGAGTTGACTTGAACCAAATACGACATGTATACGGAAAACAAAAGCATTATACTACTCCAAGCTACACCAAAAACCCATCCAGGTGGCGACCATGGTGCTTGATTTAGAGTACTGTACCACTCTGATCGAGGGCCGTCATTCATTAACCACGTTCCAATAGCAAGAGCACCAAAATTAATTATGACAAAAAGGACTAAGCCTTTATAAAACTTCATTTAGGCGTTTAGTTTATCAATTTCATCTAATAATGCTTGTGCTTCTGCATATTTTGCATCACTAGCAGAACGATTTGTTGTTGAAAGTTCATGCCACTCAGACATTAATTTTTTGTAACGGTCTTGAAGTTTTTCAAGGGGTGTTTTCTTCTTAAAAATTCCAAACATAATTTTATTTAATTTGGCGGGTTATTTTACTACTTAGCGGTTTTGTTAGGGAATAAAAATAATCTACAAAATGCCCATTCTTATCAACTAAATACTTTTGAAAATTCCATTTCACTGAAGTACTTTTCGTACCATTCAATGTTTTGTCTGTGAGCCATTTGTAGAGTGGATGTTGTTGGTCTCCTTTTACATCAATTTTTTCTGTCATTAAAAAAGTTACACCATAATTTTTCTTACAAAAAGACTGTATTTGTTCTGAATTTCCTGGTTCTTGGCTTCCAAACTGATTACATGGTACGCCTATGACCATCAATTTGTCTTGATACGTGTCATATAATTTTTGGAGATCCTCGTATTGTCCTGTAAAACCACATTCTGAAGCGACGTTTACAAATAAAATGTATTTTCCTTTGTAGTCATTTAAAACGATAGGAGAGCCATTAATACTGTTAATTTCAATGCTGTATAAAGACATAGTTTGAATATTTTTTGATTGAGAACAAGATGTTGATGAAAATATTAAATTTAAAAGAACTAATAATTTTAGAACTTTCAACATTATAATTTTAAGGATACAATTCCACAATCTAAGTTAAAAATTTGACCAGAAATAGATTTAGATACATCTGAAAGTAAATATTCTGCCATCGCAGCAACTTCAGAAGGCTCTAAGTATTTTTTTAAGGGATGGCGTTGAATTGTACTTTCAATCATACGTTCGTTTCTAAGAAATTTAGCTGCAAGTTCTGTATCGGTAATGGTTGGTGCAATCGCATTCACTCTAATCTTAGGCGCTAAATCTGCAGCCACCGATTTTGTTAAGCCCTCAACAGCAGATTTTGCAGTAGCCACACTTGCGTGAAAAGGCATGCCTAATTTTGTAGCCACAGTACTAAACAACACAACAGAAGCAGAGTCTGATTGTAAAAGCGTTTTTGTGTAGGCTTGAATGGATTTAACTGCACCAATAACATTGATTTCAAAATCGGTTTTAAAATCTGCGATACTTAACCTGTTAAAAGGCTTTAAATTTATACTCCCTGGGCAGTAAATTAAACCATCAGCTTGGTCAATTTCTGGTAATTCATCAACCAAAACATCACAGTTGTAGTGTGTTAAGTTTTCGTGTTGAATCTCAGGAGTTGAACGGCTAATATTAATTATTTGGTGTGTTGTAAGGAGACTTTCTGTAATAGCTTTGCCAATGCCTTTACTACCTCCGATAATAATAATTTTTCTCATGCTTGTAATGGTCTACCTTTTAAACGTTTTTCAATTTTTTGTTTTATCGCTGTTAAGCGCTTCATAAGATCCATTAATTTTTGGTCTTTTGATGTTTTATAAATTTCATTCACACCCAGTATCAATGCTTTGACTTCTCTTGAAGCTTCGATACGCTCACTAGTTGTTTTAAATGTAAGTGGTTTGAGTTCAAAAGCTTCTGCTTGTTTAACAACGTCCATAGTTATAGTTTTAAATAATTTTGTAATTCAGCAATTTTTGCTGAGGTATTAAAAGCGCCCCCATAAAATGCGGTCACAGTTGCTGAGGTATCATCTTTGATTCCTCTAGAAGATACACAAAGATGTTTAGCATCAATAATGACTGCTACATCATCGGTTCCTAGAATTCCTTTCAGTTCTTCTGCGATTTGATTTGTTAGGCGTTCCTGAACCTGAGGTCGTTTCGCATAGTACTGTACTATTCGATTTAATTTGGATAAACCGATCACTTTACCAGATGAAATATAGGAAACATGTGCTTTTCCAATGATAGGTACAAAATGATGCTCACAATTTGAATAAAATGTAATATCTTTTTCTACCAACATCTGATTATATTGGTACTTATTATCAAATAACGCAATTTTAGGTTTATTTTCAGGGTTTAAGCCTGAAAAAATTTCATCAATATACATTTTAGCAACACGTTCAGGTGTTCCTTTCAAAGAATCATCAGTAAGGTCTAAGCCCATAACATCCATGATTTCCTCAAATAATAATGCAATCTTAGTTTTCTTTTCTTGGTCTGAGAGCTTAAAAGCGTCTTTTTTCATAGGAGTTTCAAGTCCCGTAAAAAGATGATCATCTCCAATTTCATGAATGGAAAAACCATTTAACATCTCTTCTTTATTTGTTATAACTTTAGTATTCATATTTTATTTTAACGCTTAGATATTTTATTATGTGTAATTTGACGTTGTCTCGTACATTTAAATCTTCCAGATTCAAAAGACCTTAGTTTTTGATGTTTTGTTTTTCTGCCTTGAACACGTGCACGCCATAAACGAAAACTTTTAGGTTTCATGTGCGTACGCATGATTTTTATCACCTCTTGTTCTTTTAAATTAAACTGGTGTTCAATGGCTTCAAAAGTGGTACGATCTTCCCATGCCATTTCTATTATTCGATCTAACTCTACTGTATTAAAACTCATGATATTGGTAGTTTATAGCGTTCGTCGAATTGTATTTTTTCATCAATCAATGCTTTTAAGAATTTTTTATTTTCATCAAAACTCTTTGATTTTTTAAAATGAATGAATCTACCTTGTGCATGTATACTCATACCATCTATTTTATAAAATACAAGATGATAAAATGGAATTGCCCATGTGAAATTACGTTGTCCCTTAGTAATGTGTATCAAAATGCCTTCTTTTCGCATTTCGATATTAGCATAGTTGAGATCAGAAACTGTATTTAAAATGGAATTAAGGTTAGGACTGACTTTATCAACGATCATTCGTTTTGAACCTACACCACGGCGTTTAAAAGCTTCAAAAAAGGTGTAAGGTTTGCCTACAAAATTGTCAAATAATTGTTTGTGTTCCTTGTTGTAGTATGTTGTATCTAGAACCATTGGTGATGTATATCTTCCAAACATACACAATGTTCAACTATTTAAAATAACAATTAAACAAATATTAACATTTATTATGGCGCTTTAGAATTTTTCTGGAGACTCAATTATTTGTGAAGCTCTTAGTTTCATAGCTATTAATTCCTCTTTAGAAAACTTATTTAGAACCGAATACATCATTTTCATTCTAAAATTTGCAGCCAGTTGTGGGCGTTTGTCATCAAGAAAATTCCAATATAGACTATTAAATGGGCAAGCATTTTCTCCTAAACGTTCCTTTACTTTATAAGCGCATCCATTACAATAATTACTCATTTTGTTGATGTAACTCCCTGATGATACATAGGGTTTAGTGGCAATCAATCCACCATCTGCAAATTGGCTCATTCCTCGAGTGTTGGGTAGCTGTACCCATTCTAAAGCATCAATATATATACCTAAATACCATTCGTCAACGGCATCGGGATGCGTTTGTGTTAATAACAAATAATTTCCCGTAATCATCAGGCGTTGAATGTGATGTGCATAGGCATTATCTAACGAATTATTGATGGTTTTATTCAAGCAATTCATCTTTGTATCTCCCGTCCAAAAGAATTCTGGGATAGGATTGTGGTTAGCAAGAGTATTTAATGCTTTGTATTGAGGCATTTGTGCCCAGTACATCCCTCGCATATATTCTCGCCATCCAATAACTTGCCTTATAAACCCTTCTACTTGAGAAATAGAAATCGCATCACTATTTGAGCGGTAGTGATCTAAAACAGCATCTATAATTTCTTTTGGGCTAATTAGCTTTAAATTCATAGCAAATGAAAGTCGCGAATGGAACAAATACACTTCTTCGGTGTGCAATGCGTCTTGGTAGTCTCCAAAATGAACTAATAAATTTTGATTAAAATACGCCAGCTGTTCTAGCGATTGGTCTTTATTTATTGGATATGAAAATGTAGTTTCATCAAAACGGCCAATGGTTTCAATGTTACTAGCCACAATTGTTTTTAAAATAGTTTCGACAGGGTTTTTTAAGTGAAAAAAAGAGGGGATGCCTGGAGATCCTTTCCATTTGTTTCGGTTGCTTTTGTCATAATTCCATTCACCACCTTCGGGGTTTTCACCTTCCATTAATATATGATGTTTTTTACGCATGTATCGGTAAAAACGTTCCATCAAAAATTGTTTTTTTCCTTCAAAAAACACAGAAAGTTCATCGCGTGTTGTGTAGAAATGTTCTGTGTCTATTTCACTTGACTTGATAGAAAGAGATGTGCAAAAGGCTTTAAGCTGTGCGTCTAACCGAAATTCATCCGGCGATTGGTACTGGAAATATTCAATGTTGTGCGTTAAAATAATATCATTCAGGTTATCTTCTAAGTTTTGAAGATTAGAGGCATCATCTAAGTTTAAATAAATAACATTATGACCTTGAGATTCTAGCTGTTTTGAAAAGGCACGCATAGCCGCAAAAAAACCAACTACTTTTTGAATATGGTGTTTAACATAATCAGTTTCCTGACGCATTTCGAACATACAATATACTGTTGAGTCAGAAACAGTGTTGTACCACGAATGTTGTATATTTAATTGATCTCCAAGAATAAGGCGAAGTGTTTTCATTTAAACTAATTTAATTTTGATACTATTTAGTATTCTACGCTGGGGTAGGCGCTTATTGATAGCTGTATTTTAAAATTCACATATAGAGAATAGAAACTTCTAACTGTGAAATTTTTTAGCGTTTGCTACTGCATTTTTTGCTACAATATTTTACAAATTCCCAGTTCTTTTCCCATTTTTTACGCCATGTAAACGGACGATCACATTGGACACAAATTTTGATGGGAAGAAATTTTTTTTTCACGTCTTAAAAGAATGTTATTTCTTAGGTCTTTGGTACTCAATACGTTGTTTGAGTGATGGAAGTGCATAGCCATCTAAACCATTAATAGCCACCACATTTGCTTTTGCTAAATTGACAAAACCATCCTCTTCCACAATATCATCTTTAATGTATAAGTCTTTGATTTCTGCAATCAGCTGAATAGTATTATTAGATTTAATTAGATATTCTTCGCAGTAGGTGAGCGCCATCTGAATTGGTGCCCCTTTTACAAAAGGTGCATGCCAATCGTTTTTATATTCTTCCTTAAGTTTTGTAATATCAAACTCAGAGATCCCTTTATCGTATTTAGCAGAGGTGTGGTGTGCTTGCTCAATGATGTCTAAGTGAATGTGGTTTACGGTAAATTGTCCAGTTTCTTTGATATTCTCGTAAGTATTTCTTGGGACATCAGATACAGGTCTAAATACAATACCCAAAAGAGGTGGGTTAGATCCTAAGTGGGTAACCGAACTGAAAACAGCCACATTAGCGACACCATCGTTTGATTTTGTCCCAATGAGGTTTGCCGATTTAAACCCCGAACAACTGTTCATCATGTTTATTCGGTAAACATGGTCTAAATCATCAAAATCTTGCCGTTTTAAGTGTAACATTTAGTAGTTGTTGAATTGGTTAATTTTTACTGAGGATGCTTTTAAATCAAACATTAAATTGTAAAGCCCAAAAAAGGTACGGTTGATATAGATAAAGTGTTTTGACCCTCTGTTACCATTAAACTTTCGAAGCTCAGTGCTTTTGCTATACCGTTCTGCGAGGTCTCCAATTTTATCAAAAAACTCTGGATTAGAAAAATCGAAAATAGTGTCATGAAAAGGAAGCGTAAATACACTTAAAAGTTCATGAAACATCGCTGTGAAAAACTCCAACTCTTCAGACGAATCAGTGGCTTTTAAAATTTCTAATTCATATAATTTTTCAGTGAACAAAACGGGATTGTCAATTATTTTTTTGTCAGCCAATTCAAAGTAAGGAATGTAAAATTCATCTGGTATAGATTTCATACACCCAAAATCTAAGGCGATTAATTGTGCATCTTCATTTATAAGGAAATTACCAGGGTGCGGATCTGCATGCACCTTTCTCAGGGTGTGTATTTGAAACATATAAAAATCCCAAAGTGCTTGTCCTAATTGGTTTGCTTTGTTTTGATCTGTATTGTATTTTGTGAATTCTGATAAATGTTCACCCTGCATAAAATCCATGGTAATGATGCGATCAGAAGAATAATCCTCATAATATTCAGGGAATAATAAATTAGGAATATGAACACAGGCTTTAGCGATCTCTTTACTTTGTGAAATTTCAAGCTTATAATTAGTTTCTTCCTCCAATTTATCTTCAACTTCTCGAAAGTATTTATCGGAATCATTTCCCTTAATATTTAACATCTTTATTGCAATTGGCTTCACCAAAGCTAAATCGGATTTGATGCTGTCAGCCACCCCAGGATATTGTATTTTGACTGCCAGTTGTTTGCCATTTTTTTCGGCCTTGTGAACTTGTCCAATACTAGCAGCATTTACAGATTCCGAATCAAATTCATCAAAAATTTTGTTTGGATGCTGTCCAAAATAGGTTTTAAACGTCTTAATTACTAAAGGCGGAGACAAGGGAGGAACAGAGAATTGTGCTAAGGAAAATTTATCAACATAAGCTTGCGGTAAAACACTTTTTTCCATACTAAGCATTTGAGCGACTTTCAAAGCACTGCCTTTGAGCTGTTTTAGCCCCGAATAAATATCTTCGGCATTGTTTTTATTGAGATTTTCTTTGGCTTCAACCTCTGTTTTGGTGATTTTTTCACCATAATATTTAAGGTAATTTACGCCGACTTTTGCCCCTGTTGAAACTATTTTTCCAGCGCGTTGAATTTTTGAAGTTGGAATACTGTCGATTGACTTCATATTAGTTCATACTAATTTTTTCCTTGATTAAAAATTTACCAAAATCAACAAAACTCTTTAAAGGAGAGATGTTAATTAAGTCAAAGCTTGCATTGATAGATTTTTCAATAAAAATATCTGTTTTTTCAAACGATTTGGAAGTATCGTCTAACCAAAACTTTAACGTAAGCATTAGCTGAACCCAATAGGTTTCTTGAACAACACTGTCTTTAATTTGCTCTAGTTGTTTGTTTTTGATTTGTAGAACTTCTATGTCCAATTGATCGATATAATTTAAAAACTGAGCTCGTAATCCTTTGAGTTTTTTGAGACCCTCAAGCTGTTTGTTTCCATCTAGCGCATGTACAACATAACTTCTGTTGGCTGTTAGATTTTCAAAAAATGTGAAATAAAAACTGAGCAATTGATTTCTGGAATCGTAAGTGGGATAATCTTTGCTATTTTCCAAAGTTTCAATAGTATTTATAAAAAATACGCTGAAAATGGTACGTTCTAGGACGTCAAAATTAGCAAAGATAGTGTAGAATTCAGATTCATCAAAGCCATTAGATGTCGAAAATGAATAAACCGATTTAGGAGGGTGATTATGTTCTAAAACATACCCCATGTAAAGCTCGATAATCTTGTTTTGTGTGAGTGTATTCTTTTTTGCCATATCGTAAAGTAAATATGGTGTAAAAATACATTTTGTTTAACTAATCAAATATATAATTAAACAAATATTAACATTTATCATCACAACAATTATCACTTTTAACGAGTCTACAACTGAAGACCGCCAAAAACATACCTATAAATGGAGCAGTTAAATACACCCATAAATCGTTGAAATTACCAGATGCTATGGCTGGTGCCAAAGAGCGTATAGGATTCATCGAAGCTTTTGTTAAAGGACCAGCAAACATTGCTTCCAAAAGAATAACGCTTCCAATTGCAATTCCTGCAATGGGACCAATCTCTTTACTTCCAGTAGATACATTAATAATGACTACCATTAAAAAAAAGCTAAGCAGCAGTTCTATAATAAAAACTTTTGAGGGTTCAATAGTCGGGAGGGTAGCTCCTAAATCACTTTCAGGAAATAGAAAAAGCAATACAAGTGATGCTAGCATAGCACCACTAAATTGAGCACCTATATATTTAGGAACCTCGTTCCAGCTGAATTTTTTAGCCACTGCAAAACCAACCGTTACAGCAGGGTTAAAATGGGCTCCCGAAATATCTCCAAAGGCATAAATCATAGACATTACAATAAGTCCCCAAGTGATGGCTACTCCTGGATGGGTGATTATACCTCCTGTAAAATCATTAATTACCATGGCACCACATCCACAAAAGATCATGCTAAATGTTCCTATAATTTCAGCAATGTATTTTTTCATTCTATTTTTTTTCAAAGATACAATCATTTTTTTTCTCATTTAACCCTTCCTATTCTTTTCAGTTGTAAAGTTATATATGTTGCGTTTTTAAAATGAAATGAAAGTTGACTTAAACTGAGTAATTGACAAGTTAAGAGTTGGATAAAAATTAATTTTACTATTTTTTGTGAGCTTTTTTGTACTTAATTTAATATAAACTAAAAAGTGTTGTTTATCACACCTCCAATACAAGCAAAATTAGATTTTTAATGTCATAGTTATATAATTTACTAGAAACTATGTGTTTAAAATCTGTAAAGTCAAGTTAGAAACCAATACATTACCTATACATTATGGTTTTTAACTGTACTATATGTATTTTTCATTTTCTGTAAATCATTGATTTACTATATTTTAATAAATCACTTTTAAAAATCAGTTTAAAATATAAACATTTCAAAAGATGTATGTTTTTTGTAGTGTCTTTTATTTCTGTATTATCCAATCTTAGTTTTATATTTAAGAAAATTATAATTAAACAATTTAAAATCAAAAAAAATAAATTATGAAAAACACTTTTTTAAATTTTTTTCTTTTTCTAGTTACCTCCACTACTTTTGCTCAGGCAGATAAAGTTACTGTGATTAACAACGATGAAGGGATGAAATTAGAAGTTAATGGCGAAGACTTTTTTATCAACGGTATGAATTGGGATTATTTTCCAATTGGGACAAATTATTCTTACAGCTTGTGGAATCAATCTGATGATGTCATTAAAGCAGCTTTGGATGCAGAAATGGGGTTGTTAAAAAATATGGGTGTAAATGTCATAAGACAATATACAGGAGTTCAGCCAAAATGGATTCAGTATATATACGAGAATTATGGAATTTATACTTTACTCAATCATTCCTTTGGACGTTATGGCTTGACTATTAATGGTGCATGGGAAGCAGTCACAGATTATAGAGATCCTGCAGCGCAGGCGTTGTTACTTTCAGAAGTAACTACAATGGCTGAAGCTTATAAAGATACTCCGGGTTTATTAATGTTCTTATTAGGAAATGAAAACAACTACGGATTGTTTTGGGCAGGTGCAGAAACAGAAGATTTTCCTGACGAAGAAGAAAAAAGAGATTTCATTGGAGAAGAACGTGGAAGACCAATGTATAAACTTATGAATGATGCTGCCCTAAAGATGAAGTCAATAGATTCATCTCACCCTATAGCCATTTGTAATGGTGATGTCTTATTTATTGACATCATTGCTGAAGAATGTAAAGACATTGACATTTTTGGAACTAACATGTACAGAGGCTCCTCTTTTACAGATGCTTTTACAACGGTTAAAGATAAGTTAGACATGCCAATCATGTTAACTGAATTTGGTTCAGATTCATTTAATGCGATTGAAAACGCAGAGGATCAAAAAATGCAAGCCTATTATATGGTATCAAATTGGAAAGATATTATCCAAAATGCAGCCGGCTTAGGAAAGTCAGAAAATGCCATTGGAGGATTTACATTTCAGTTTAGTGACGGGTGGTGGAAATTTGGACAAACAAAAAATTTAGATATTCACGACAATAATGCCTCATGGTCAAATGGCGGGTATCAACTCGATTATGTTCCTGGTCAAAATAACATGAATGAAGAGTGGTTTGGGATTTGTGCTAAAGGCCCAACAAATTCTAGAGGACTTTATACACTATATCCTAGAGCATCTTACTATGCGTTAAAGGAAGTTCATCAATTGAATCCTTATGACGAGGGTGTTGATACTGAGTTTTTGACGACTCATTTTGATGGCATAGAGTTGATGGATGCTGTTCTGCGAGCACGAGGCGACAAAGCGGCTTTGGGTGGTAATGAGAAAATCAAGCTTAGCAATATGCGTGCTGAATTTACAACTTTTAATACTGGTGGTTCTTTGATTACAACTCCTGACAATCCTATTCCAAATGCAAATAACTACCCGAATGAGCTCGGCTTTGATCACATGGAATCTTATTATGTTGGTGTCGAGGCAAATCCAAATTCAAGCATGCGTGCCAATGTGAATTTTAATATTCTTGGGAATGTCGCTGAGAACCCTATAGATGAAATATTTTATGAGAATACGGGACGTCCTTTTTCAGTAAATACAGATGATGGAAATGTAGAAATTACAGATCCTAACCGCATAAGAGTTTATAACGCTGAATTTGACTGGAATGCTAAAGATTTTAATCTTAGAGGGTTTTACAGAACCGGTCATTACCACTGGGCTTATGAAGGTGATTTTTTCGGCTTGTATCGTGAAGCAAATTATGGTCCTAATTTAGATTTATATAACGGCGAAATACTTGGTGTTGAAGCGGATGGTAAAGGCGCTTTAAGTGGATTAAAAGCCGCTTTTGGATCTCAACTTTGGTGGGGAGCTAACCCAGCAATCTTATTAAAGTATGGCAAACGTTTAGGAAAATGGGATGTGACTGGTGTTTACCATGAAGATATTGATGACGTTGGCGAAGCAGTAACTTCTATTGCTGTACCACTACCAAAAACAAGAAGAGTTACACTTCATGCCACAAGAACATTTGGAGATTTTATTTTTGATATTGGAGGTATTTGGGGTGGACAACCGCTTAATGGACGTGAATTTCAAATTGCTGAAGGCACAACGGATAACTACATTATTTATACTGATGAAATTAATGAAAACGATAACTGGGGTGCAAAAGCAAAGCTAACCTACCAAAAGGGTGCTTTTAAATGGTATGCTCAAGGAGCTAGTATGGGTCTCGTTGCAAACGGTGGATCGGATCAAACACAAACATTTACAGGTTGGAAACTTAAAGATTCTGGAAGTGGAAATCAAAATAATTTTCTAACTGGTTTTGCCTACACTTTTGGAGACTTTCAAATTGCTCCTAACTTCTTATGGCAAAAACCAATTGTTGCTGCCATGCCAAATGATTTAAATGGTGGAGCAGGACGTTTAAGAAACGTACAAGATGATCCGTTTGCTGTAAGAGCAAACAGAGAAACAACCGCTGGAGAATTTTTGTTATCATTTGATCCTACGCCAGGAACCTGGATGTATGAATGGGATAATGACCGTGCTGAAGATGCAAAATTAGCTTTCAACCTTGGGTTTGTATATCGTCACCATCCAACGGCACAAGATGCTGCAATTGGATTCTTAGCCAATCGTACTGCTTTTGCATTTCCAAATGCAGCACCTGCACAAGATTTGTGGGAAGCACATTCACGTATTGTATCTAAAATAAGTCCAGACTTTGGATTTATTGCCAACCTGTATGCAGGTAACGCACAAGCGAATGGTAGCGACGAGCGTTTGATAGAACGTTTTGGTGGTGATGTTCGTTTAATTTACAACAAATTAAAAATAACCCATTCGGCTAAATTTAACGATTGGGGACCTTTTGATTATCACCGTGATTTTAACCTAACATTTCCTGTTCAATTAATGTTAGATGTTTCAACAACACTGGGTAAGCCAGATTGGTTTATACTGCCAAATACACAAGTTGGAATACGAGGTACATGGCGTTCATTAAATGAAAACTCGCCACGTTACTCTCCAACGTTTATTCCACCGAATACCTATCCAGCAGTACCACCTATTAGCCCAATAGGGTTTCCGAATGGAAATGAGTGGGAAATAAGAACATACATTCACATTAACATAGGAAAATAAAAATAAATAAAATGAAAAATATAAAATTTATGTATTCGAAAATTATATTGCTCTCAGGATTGTTTTTTGTAGTCATGATGAGTTGTGAAAGAGATTTTTCTGATCAGGTTGAATTTTCACATTTGTCAAAGTCAGGTGAGATTTTCACAGATAGTCCAATTGGACTTGGTAGCGATTTCTACTTTCCATATTTAGGCTCTAAAGCAGATGCTTGGACAGTAGATGAAAACGAAGGTTATGAAAGTGCAGCTTCCATGCGATTTGATGTGCCTAATGCAGATGATCCAGAAGGAAATTATGCAGGCGCTATTTTTAGAGTAGAAGGTTCTGGACGTGACCTTACCGAATTTGACGCCCTTACCTTTTGGGCAAAAGCTTCTCAAGGAGTAGCAATCGGAGAAATAGGTTTCGGACAAGACTTTGGACTCAATAAATACCAAGTCAGTGAAAAGGATTTAAAACTTAGTACTAACTGGCAAAAATATGTAATTCCAATTCCTGATCCGTCAAAATTATTTGACGAAAGAGGGATGTTTTGGTATTCTGCGGGGACTCAAAACACAGGTGGTAATGCTTACACCTTTTGGATTGATGAATTAAAATTCGAGAAACTGGGCACTATTGGTCAACCAAGACCAGCTATTCAAAATGGTGAAGATGTTGTATCTGATGTTTTTGCAGGCATTAGTTTAGAATTAACGGGCTTAACACAAACATTTAATTTAGGCTCTGGTCGAAACAAGACCCTAAATGTAGCGCCAAGTTATTTTGATTTTACATCTTCCGCTCCACACATCTCTTTTGTAGATGAATTTGGAGAAGTTAGCGTTAGCAGTGGAACAGCAGTAATTACAGCGACTTTAGGCGGCGTAGAAGCTGAAGGATCTTTAACTATAAATGCTGTTGGTGAGTTTGCACTTGCACCGGCTCCAACTAAAGACCCTAGTGATGTAATTTCTGTTTTTAGCGATAGTTATTCAAATGTACCTGTGGACTTTTTTAATGGCTACTGGCAACCGTATCAAACAACTCTCGGCGGCGAAATTGTTATAAATGGAGAAAATGTTCTTAAGTACACGGACTTTAATTTCGTGGGTACTCAACTTTCAAGTCCTTTAGATATTTCTGAAATGACTCATTTTAGTGTTGATATATTAATGCCTGTAGTTTTGCCTACAGATATAGATATGCTTGTCGTTTTGAAGACTGAATCAACTTTACAGCAGCAGCGTATTGGTGGTCAAACCTATCAATGGTCTGATCAAACAGGAGATATCAATAATACTGAAGCCAATGGAACCTTTGAAGAAGGTGGCGTATGGAAAACCTTTAAAATTCCAATCAGACCAACATCAGAAACTGGTTTGGATAAAACAGCAGTTAATATCATTATTATCGAAAGAATAAAATCTTCTAATGTGACGGATTTACACGTCGATAATATGTATTTCTTCAAAGAATAATAATAAAGAAAATATCAAAACAAGAAAAAAATGAACAAAAATAATAAAAAGACAATGCGTATAACAACACTTTTGTTTACCACTTTTGCTTTGGCATCAATGATAAGTTTCACGAGTTGTGATACTGATGAAACCCAAACCGTTGCGACCTTTTCAAATTTAACGATGTCTGATGAGTTTGATGTTGAAGGTGCTCCCAATTCAGATATATGGAGCTTTGAGACCGGAACAGGGACTGATGGCTGGGGTAACAAAGAGTTACAATACTATACAGACCGTCCAGAAAATGTAACCGTACAGAACGGCTTATTAGTAATTACTGCTTTGAAAGAGGAATACAATGGCGCCTCTTACACCTCAGCTAGATTAATCACTAAGGGCAAATTTAAACAGGCTTATGGTCGTTTTGAAGCGCGTATAAAAGTTCCTGGAGGATCAGGACTTTGGCCAGCATTTTGGCTTTTAGGAGAAAATTTCGATGTTGATGGATGGCCACAATGTGGTGAAATCGACATCATGGAATATAGAAGACAAGAACCTACAAAAGTAAGTGGTTCTATACATGGACCTGGGTATTCAGGTGAAACAGACCCTCAAGGCCAAGTCACAAAAAGTTACGACTTAGGCAATAACCGTTATGATGCTGGATTTCATGTGTTTGGAATTGAGTGGGGACCAGAATACATCAATTATTATATAGACGATGTGTTGTATAACCAAATTACACCTTCTGATATTGAAGTCACTCCGGCAGATGTTGTCTACACCCTTAATGATGCTGTAGAAGCTGTTGAAGCTACTGAAGAGTCTCCAGCAGTAGAAGCTGTTGAGGCTACTGATGTAACAGGAGATTGGGTATTTAATAAACCATTCTATATCATTATCAATCTAGCAGTTGGAGGTAATTTCCCAGGAAATCCTGACGACGGCGAAACATTTCCACAAAACATGCTTGTAGATTACGTACGAGTTTATAACCAATAGTAACAACTAATAATAAAAAAAAATGAAAAATTTATTTAAAAAAATTAAACAAGTTTCAATTTTAATCTTGGCAATCAGTTTTATTGGTTGTGAAGATGATGATGCAGTCTTGCCAAAACTTACAGCTGGATTTACGCATACAATTGATGCAGATACTGGTACAGTAACCTTTATAAACACTTCTGTTAATGCATCTTCATATGCATGGGATTTTGGAGATGAAAGTACTTCTACTCTGATCAATCCTGTAAATGTATATGCTGAAGGCACGTACACTATTGTTTTAGTAGCTTCAAATGTTGCTGGAGCTATTGATACTTTTACGGATGAAATTACAATTTCAATCCCTGAAATTGCAACGCTTCCAATTACGTTTGATGGTGAAAACACCACCTACGACCCAACTGTTTTTGATGGCACTTCTTTTGAAATTGTGACTAATCCAGATCTTTCAGGAACAAACGCTGTCGAATCTAAAGTAGGGGCGATTACTAATAGTGGAGCCACTTATGAAGGTTTATTCTTTGAATTAGGAGCTGCAGTAAATTTATCATCAGATCAATCTATAAAAATGAGTTTTTGGGCAGATGCTCCAATAGATGTTTTATTGAAACTTGAAGACGGTACAGCAGCAGATACGGAAGACACTGCGAGTCATACAGGGACTGGATGGGAAGAGCTTATGTTTACATTTAATTCTTCAGCTAGCTATCCTAAGTTGACATTGTTTGTTGACGGAGCAGGAACAACAGCTGGAATATTCTATTTTGATGATGTTACACAAGTTGCATCTCCTCCAACACCATGTGTTGCTGAAGCCGCAGAATCGCTTGCTGCAGCTGATTTAAACGTCACATTTATGGCTGATCCATCAGCTAGTATTACTGATGATGGTACTACTTTTGAATGGATTTCCAATCCAGATATTGAAAACACAGTAAATACCTCTTGTAAAGTTGGTAAAATTACTAAACTTGGAAATAATCCATGGGATAACACACAAATTAACTTAGATGCAAAATTAGATTTCAATGCTAATAAAGGCTTAAAACTTAAAGTGTGGTCTGGAAAAGCGAATACTGAAGTTCGAATTAAATTAGAAGAAATTGGAAATGCAGTTAATAATGTCGAAAAGTTTTTAACGACTTCAGTTACTAGTGGCTGGGAAGAATTGAGCTTTGCTTTTACAGGCGCAGATAGTAACAAGTTTGACAAAATTGTAATTTTCTTTGACTTGAATGCAAACAATACTGATACCTACTATTTTGATGAT
>Ga0209603_1001066_pt1 | contig 29658 bp, 24 predicted proteins | sample COGITO_mtgs_1206_FD_184812 | JGI IMG/M metagenome (GOLD analysis project Ga0209603, IMG submission 184812) | Pelagic marine microbial communities from North Sea - COGITO_mtgs_120607 (SPAdes) (version 2) | ecosystem: Environmental > Aquatic > Marine > Epipelagic ... | reverse complement strand
CGGTCCCGCGGTCGGGTGGAACACGCTGACCATGCCTTCGAAGCGGAAGATCGATCCGTGAACGACGGGAATACCGAGTTTCACGCTCGCATCGTTGAGGAGGTATCGGCTGGGGAAGTTGTCGGCGCCATCGACGACCACGTCGTAGCCCTCGAGAATGTCCATGATGTTTGAGGCGTCGAGCCGCGTGTCGTAGGTGACGACGTTGACGTCCGGGTTGAGCATCGTCAAGGTCTTCTTCGCTGAGTCGACCTTGCGGTCGCCGATGCGGTCGATGTTGTGGAGGATCTGTCGCTGCAAATTCGACGAGTCGACGTCATCCATGTCGACGATGCCGATCGTCCCGACGCCTGCAGCAGCGAGGTACAGCGCTGCTGGCGAGCCCAGCCCACCTGCACCGAGCATCAGCACCTTGGCGTCGAGCAACTTCGTCTGACCTGCGACCCCGACCTCGGGCAGCAGCAGGTGGCGCTTGTAGCGGTTGTTCTGCTCGGGAGTCAGCGTGACGGGCTTCTTCCAGTCGCGCCCCTCGTCCTTCCATCGGCCGTAGCCGCCCTCCATCGAGACGACGTTGGAATACCCGAGTTCGCCAAGGGTCTTGGCCGCAAAGGCCGAGCGGACACCACCTGCGCAGTACGCCACGATCGCAGCGGACTTGTCGACGATGCGTCCCTCGATCTGCGCCTCGAGATGACCACGCGGAATGTGGATCGCGTTCTGCAACGCACCTTCCTCAAATTCGTCGGGTTCGCGGACGTCAAGGACGAGCGCCCCGCCGGCGATCGCAGCCGCTGCACCGTTGGTGTCGACTTCGTTGATTTCGGACTTTGCGGCGGAGAGAAGGTCTCGGAACGTTGCCATTGAAAAAGCCTACCGCCGATAGTTGACCTGTTGGGTCGGGAATGAACGGGTACCGCGCCGCAACCACCGTTTGTGTGCCGGTGGCATGTCGCCGGCGACATGCCACGGGTACGCAAACGGATCAGGTCAGGCGAGGAGTGCCGGGAGGACGGCGCCGATCTGGCCAACAAGCAGGTGATCTGCAAACCGGTCCATTCGGGTCTCCTCACCGTTGACAATGATGACTCGAGCATTCGCTGCTTTGGCACGTGGGACGCAGTTGGCCACCGGAAAGACGCTGAGTGTCGAACCGACGGCGAGCAGCACATCGCACTCTTCGCTGACCTGGAGCGCCCGATCGATGACCTCGGGGACAAGCGCCTGCCCAAAGCTGATCGTGTCGCTCTTCAGGATCCCGCCACACTCCAGACATGCCGGATCGACATCGCCCGCACGCACCCTGGTCAAGCTTTGCGCCATCGGACGTTGATCAGCACAGTCCCAACAGCGCGTGAACCACACGGTGCCGTGCACTTCGACCACCTTGTCAGGGTCGGTACCTGCCTTCTGATGCAGCCCGTCGATGTTCTGCGTCACCACTGCGTGGAGTTGACCACGGCGCTCGAACTCGACAATGGCAGCATGACCCTGGTTGGGTTCTGCGGTCCACGCAGGTGTCGTCAGTCGGTTCTGCCATGCGACTTTGCGCAAGTCCGGATCGGCAAGATAGTTCTGCAGGTTCGACGCCTTCTCCGCTGCCGGGTTCTTCGTCCACACGCCGTTCGGCCCGCGGAAGTCGGGGATCCCGGAGTCCGTCGAGATGCCCGCGCCTGTCAACACAACGATGCGCTCTGCTGCCGAGATCAGACTCCGAGCCGTTTCGGTTCCTACCGGAAGCTCGGGAGATGTGTGGCGGGGTTCGACTGACACATAGTGATCTTGACCGATCAGCGCACTCCAGGACTACTCATGCGGGACGGTCGCAGGTCGGCCCGCTGGCCGACGTCGGAGGAGCACCTTCTACGATCGATTCGTCCCGACGCGCGCGCCAACCGACGGGACCTCGTTCTCGAAAGCGAACCCATGACTCCCAACATTGTGCTCATCAACTGCGACGACCTCGGGTACGGCGACCTCGGCTGCTACGGCTCCGAGCTCCATGACACACCAGCGCTCGACACCCTCGCCGCCGAGGGGGCTCTCTTCACGGACTTCTACATGGCCTCGCCGGTCTGCTCTCCGTCCCGAGCAGCGATGTTGACCGGCAGTTACCCGACACGAATCGGGTTCGGCGGTGAACCGATGAACAACATGCGCGTGTTGTTCCCCGGACAGGGTGTCGGTTTGCACCCCAACGAGGTGACCATTGCGTCGATGTTGCGTGACGCCGGATACGCGACGCTCGCTGTCGGCAAGTGGCACTGCGGCGATCAACCTGAATTTCTCCCGACGAATCATGGCTTCGACGAATGGTTCGGGCTGCCGTACAGCAACGACATGGGCCGCCAGGCCACAGCCGCCGGCCAGCCAACGCTTGACGAACTGAACCAGCGCATTCAAGCCGCGGGGATGGACTTCGAACTCAAGTGGCCCCCGCTTCCCCTCATGGAGGGCAACGAACTCATCGAGTGTCAGCCTGACCAGGCATCCCTGACCCGGCGCTATGTGGAACGGTCGACGCAGTTCATTCGCGAGCACAGCGACACTCCGTTCTTCTTGTATCTGGCGCACATGTACGTGCACGTCCCGATCTACGTGGAGGAGCAGTTCCAGGAGCAGTCCCGCAACGGAGCGTACGGGGCCGCCGTTGCCAGCATCGACTGGGCGACGGCAGCCATCGTCGAGGAACTCGAACGACAGGGCCTCACAGACAACACGCTCATCATCTTCACCAGCGACAACGGTGCGCTCGCTCCGGGGCCAGACGGTGCCGGTAGCAACGCTCCGCTCCGAGCCGCGAAGGGCACCACCTGGGAGGGCGGCCAGCGCGTACCGTGTCTGGTCCGGTGGCCGGAGCGAATCGCTCCCGGCACACGGGTCACCGAGATGACCTCGGCGCTCGACCTCTTGCCCACGCTCGGTCGGCTCACTGGCGCGCCGGTTCCTGTCGACCGTCTCCTTGATGGCGCTGACATCTCAGAGTTGATCGGTCTCGACGGCCCGCCTGTCGACGCAGATCGCTGTTTCTTCTTCATCGGTGGCGCAAACATCGAGGCGGTGCGCGTCGGCCGCTGGAAACTCCATGTCCGCAAAGGCGGGACCGAGCTATTCGAGCTGTACGACCTGGCCAGCGACGTTGGCGAGGTGACCGACGTGTCGGACGATCACCCCGACATCGTCGCCGAGTTGCTTGCGCGTGTTGAAGCGGGCCGAATCGACCTGGGCGAGCAAGCCAGTGGCATCGTCGGCGTCGGAACACGCCCCATCGGACGCGTTGACAACCCCGTCACGCTCGCCGACGTAGACCCCTCCGACCCGGCGACGTTGGCCGAGTACGACCTGCCCTACCGCGGTTGATCCGGTCCTCGATTCGCACTTCGCAATCGAGCCAGTCGATTGGCTCCGCAGGTCTACCTCACGCAAGTTACGAAGGCTCCCGACCCCATTGGCGGCGCGGTCGGTAGCGTGAACCGCCGTGTCTACCCAGGTCGTGAATGAAGCGAGTAAACGTCGAACGTTTGCCATCATCAGCCACCCTGACGCGGGCAAGACCACGCTGACCGAGAAGTTTCTCCTCTACGCCGGGGCCATCACCTCAGGCGGTGCCGTCAAGGCGCACGAAGGTCGCCGGTCGGCGACATCGGACTGGATGGACATGGAGCAGAAGCGCGGCATTTCGATCACCTCCACGGCATTGAACTTCCCGTACCGCGACCACGAGCTCAACCTGCTCGATACGCCGGGCCACCGGGACTTCTCCGAGGACACCTACCGGGTGCTGTCTGCTGTTGACGCTGTGGTGATGGTGCTCGATGCGGCGAAAGGCATCGAGCCGCAGACGTTGAAATTGTTCGAGGTGTGCCGCTCACGCAACCTCCCGGTCATCACGTTTCTGAACAAGCTCGACCGACCCGGCATCGAGCCACTCGAACTCCTCGACATGATCGAAGCCCAGATCGGTCTCCGCCCGACGCCGGCGACATGGCCTGTCGGCTCCTTCGGTGATTTGCGCGGCGTCATCGATCGCCGCACGGACATCTTCACCCGTTTCACCCGCACCGTTCGTGGGTCCCAGATCGCCCCGGAGGAAGACGTCCCGGCCGCACGCGCTGCGACCGAAGAAGGCAAGGAGTGGGAAAAGGCTGCTGAGGAGACCGCACTGCTGAGCGCAATGGAGGCCGATGTCGATATGCCGTCGTTCCTCGCCGGCGAGTCGACACCGGTGTTCGCCGGGTCAGCCCTGACCAACTTCGGTGTCAGGCACCTGCTCGACGCCATCGTCGACCTCGCACCTGCGCCGACTCCCCGCCTCGACGTCAACAATGAGCCTCGGCCACTCGACTCGCCGGTGTCGGCGTTCGTGTTCAAAGTGCAGGCCAACATGGACAAGAACCATCGCGACCGCATTGCCTTTGCCCGGATCTGCTCGGGCCAGTTCGATCGTGGCATGGTCATGACCTGCGAGCGCACCGGTAAGCCGTTTGCCACGAAGTACGCGTCGACCGTGTTCGGTGCCGAGCGCACCACCATCGACGAGGCGTTCCCCGGCGACGTTGTCGGTCTGGTCAACGCCACCGGCCTCAACATCGGCGATTCGCTGTTCGACGAGACCGGCCCCAGGGTGAAGTTCCCGCCGATCCCCTCGTTCGCCCCCGAGGTGTTCGCCACTGCCCGTCCGGTCGACACCGGCAAGTCGAAGCAGTTCCGCAAGGGCCTCGCGCAGCTCAACGAAGAGGGTGTGGTCCAGGTGCTGAAGGATCCGGACTGGGGTGACGCCTCACCGGTGCTGGCAGCAGTCGGTCAGCTCCAATTCGATGTGTTTGCCAACCGACTCGAGTTCGAGTTCAACGCTCCGATCGAGATTTCACCGGCCCCGTATCAGGCGGTCCGAGTGACCGACAAAGAGTCGGCTGACAAGTTGCGCGAGAAGCCGGGCGTTCGCATCCTCGCCCGATTCAGCGGCGACATGGTTGCGCTGTTCGAAAACAAGTACGCCCTGCAGCGCATCGAGCAGAATGAGCCAGAGCTCACGCTCGAACCCATCGTCGCCGGCTGATCAATCTGTCGCGGCGGGATCTTTTTCTCCGTCGGCTGCATTCAGACCGCAGGTCGGGCCCGGGCTCAGCGATCGCGGACGAGTTCGACGAAAGACTTTCCGGTGTTGAGCGGAATGACTGCCCCGTTGGCGTCGCGTAGCGTGAACGGGTCGTACGCAGTCGTGCGTTCCCAGGTTCCTGGGATGCTCTCGCCGTTGCGGTGCACCACAGCCGCGCCCATGCCGACCGTGATCGGATTCGGCGAGCGGGCATCGACCGGCGACGGCGCATGGAACACAAGCAGTTCGACGACGTTGTCGACGGCGATCTGCGTACCCGACGCTGCCGTGTGGCGATTGCCGTTCTGCGATCGCAGGTACTTCGACGACTCGGCATCCCAGACCCAATCGACCGACACCCCGTCCATCCCGACATTGAATGCGGCCGTCGGTACCGCTCCGACGTCGGCGGGTGGCGTCCATGCGGGATCGATTGCCCAAAGCGGTCGAGCCGCACCTGCCGTCGGCGCATTGTCGAGAGCGCACGAAGGGTTGAGCTGAAGGTTGTGCGGTGCGCTTCGACTCGAGTTGCGGTTGTAACACGGGCTTTTCTGCGCCGTGAAGTTCACCAGAACACCAGACCGGGCCGCCGACTCGACCCAGTTCGTGACACCACCGTTCCCGCCCGACCACACAAGGATCGGCCGGTTCATCGGCGCCAGGATGTCGAGGTCCCCGGTGCGGGCCGACCGGACGGGTCCCAGTCGGTCGGGCAGCTGAGAGTGGAACAGCGCGACGAATCGGGTGACACCCTCGACGTTCTCTTCAATGACAACGTCAGCCTGCTCGAGCCCCCACTGCGGCCGCGCCCGAGGGTAGTTATCGATCTTTGCCGCGATGATCGGACGGTTCGAGACATCGGTTCCCGCCGGTTCGCCAGTGAGCGCTGCGAATCCGTCAAGTGCTGGGAGCGGTTCGTATGGTTCCCAGATCGGGACGCCGTTGTCGAGAATGGTCGTTGGGACCGGCACCGTGGTGGTCGTCGTGGTGGTCGTCGTCGTGGTCGTGGTCGTGGTGGTGGTCGTCGTGGTCGTTGCCGGCGGCACCGTGGTCGTCGTTGGGCTCGTTGTGGCAGAACTCGTTGAGGGCAGTGAATCTGTCAGCTTGTCGGTACTGCCACCTCTGGCAAGCCCAACGCCGATGGCGATCAGCAGGCCCACAGCGACGACAGCAGCACCGGCAAGAACACCGCGGCGACGAGCGAAGTTTGGTTCCGGGGTGTCGGCCACCGCGGCGAAGATAGTGCCATCCACGCTGCAAACGACGTCGGACCCTTCGACAACGTGCTGATGGCCTGCGGGCCGGAGGATTCCCGGTCACGCGGGTGAGGTCACCAGGACCCGGAACTCCCTCCGCCACCGCCGCCGCCGACTCCGCCACCACTGAAGCTGCCGCCGCTTCCCGAGGACGACGGCGCGGTTCGCGCCGATCGAAACGAACCGGCGGAGCTATACACGAACAGCGGACCGTGCAGCGCGCGTTCCGGATGCGGAATATTGCTCGACTCGATGGCCCGCTTCCATGCATCGGCGGCACCGAGCGCGACTGCCCAGGCGCTGTACTCGCGCACAACATCGTGCTTCCACGCCCACTCGACATGGCGTCCTTCACTTGCTGCAAGGAAGCGACGAAATGACTCCGACCGCAGGGTCAGCGCAGAACCCGTCGCCGAACGCGACGGCAGCAACGATTGATACACAAGGAACGCGCATGCGGTCACCACCAGCACGCTCAGTATGAGCGCGACCTGCGGATGCGACACTGCTGTGAGCAAACTGCGCCCAGCGGTCGCCAACGCGCTCGCGCTGATGACCAGAATAAAGATGAGCGGTACGAGCAACCTCGTGAGCGCAGCGAAGCTGACCGTCGGTGTACCTGGCGCACCGCGGGTCCACCATCCGGCCTCGGCGATGAATCGGAGTTGTTCACTTCGTATTGCACTCCACGCGCTGCGGAAGTTCGGGTCGTACTTTCCAAGTTCGATGGCGTCACCGGACGAGAAGATCCGGTCGATGTGTGCCCGGTCGATTGCACTGAGCCGCGAGACGTCGGTTCCACGACGGAGCATGTCGTCGTCATCCACCGCGATCGCATCGCGGCGCGATCATCTCCGAGAACCACGCGGACACCGTGTCGTCGTCCACACGCTCGGTCAACAGCGCTGCTGCCTGCCATGGCTCGATGCCGCGGGGCGGGACGAACTCAATGGTCGCCAGGTCTGCAAGTCGGCTGTCCGGCACGCGGTACGTTGGGATGTCGGCAATGGGATCACCGTTCCGTGGGGTCGGGAGGTCGCCGAATGCAGCGTCGGCTGCTCCACCAGCACCGTGCACCTCGTTGCTGCCGTAGCGACGAGTCGTCACAAACATGCCGACTGCGGCCAAGACTCCCGCCGGCAGCACGGCAAGGCCCAGCGGCCGAAATCCCGTCGGATTCCGCTCGGGGAGGGGCGGTGCCGCATCAAAGTTGGTCGGGGCGGTGGCGACAATCGTTCCGCCGACCGTGATGCCCTCACCTGGATTGAGCGGCTCGATGACCGCGATGTAGTCACCGCTTTCCGACTTGGTGAAGTCGCATCCACCGAACTGGCCGAGTCCACCGGTGTCACAACGGACATTGTCGAGCACGAACCCGGTCAGCACCACTTCAAACCGGTCAGTCGTGAACGTCTCGTCGGTCCCGATGATGTCCACGGCGAGGACCCCGTTCGACACGTCCGCGGCCGGCAACGTGTACTCGAGTTCGTACCGATGCTGGCCGGTGAAAAAGACACCGGCGTTGCCGATTCGGATCTGAGTACGACTCCCGAAGTTGCTGCTGGTCACCTCGCCGTTTGCATCCGGCGAGAACGCTGCGATATCGACGGGCGCACCAAAGTCGTCTGGGATATCGCGCTGGTAGCCGCGACGTTCAGTGAGTCCGAAGTCGATGTCGACGACTTCACGGATCCGAATGCCATCGACTCCCTCTGGTCGCACCGTGACCTGTTTCGCGTCGAAGTGTTCGGGCCGAAAGAGTGCCTGGTGACCGGCACCAATGACCCCGAAACCTGCCAGCGCCGTCATGGCCACAACGCTGAGACCGACGAGGGCGTGACCAACAGGAGTGACGCGGCGAATCATGCTGCCAGTGTCGCTCCTGCACCGCGACCTTCCTCTTGTTCCACGGTCGAGCCCACTGATTGAGTACCGGCTTCCTCCAGCATCACCGGCGCCGTCCCGGGCGCACCACGATCATTTGCGAGGTCCAGACGTGTCGCTCCACTCAGAAATCAGCCGTCTCACGAGTCCGGCCGATGATCACCGACCCGCAACTGGGTCGAGCGACGTCGAGTCCAATGCACTGATCAACGTCCGCCAATGGATTGATCCGCTCGTCGACGACAACGGACACGATCCGCGATCGGGCTACGTCGAAACGTTCTGGCTCGGCGTGCTCGGCCCGACCGCAACATGGTTGCTCCGGCGTCTCGCTGCTGGGCTCCAGCAGCATCCGGAAGGCTTCGCATTCGACCTCGTTTCTACGGCTGCCGCGATGGGATTGAGTTTCAGGTCCGGTCGGTCGTCGCCGTTTACCAAGGCGCTGCAACGCTGCGTCATGTTCGGCCTGGCACACCAACTCCCCGACGGCGGCCTCGCAGTGCGCCGCCGTATTCCTGATGTGGCCCACCGCCACCTCCGAAGAATGCCCCACGATCTCCAGCGACTGCGCCACGAATGGCAGACCTCCACGATCGATGTCGATGCCCTCGGACGAGCCCACCGATTTGCGATGACCATGCTCGAAGTCGGCGACGACCCAACGCTCATCGAGCCACAGCTCCGAGCGCTCGGCGTGCCGCGGGCAGTCGCCGAGCAAGTCACCGCCAACGCAACGCGCCTCGATGTGCGCTGACGAACCCAATCACCTGGCGTGCGGATCGTTCAACGCCGCCTCCAAGATGATCGGGGTCAGCCAGCGGACAACACCCAACGCTCCGTTCCGTGTGTAGTGGCGGCCGTCCCACCGCCATTCGACCCCGTCGACTTCGTCGAGGCAGACACTTCCCGGACAGATGAGGGCGCCCATGTCGACCGTCGACACGTCTGGACGTGCCGATGCCCACTGCTCGTAGAACGCCGCCACCATCGCTTCCCGGTTCCCGGGGTCGTCTCTCCAAGACGGCTCTCCCCTCGGCGCGGAGGCCACGAGCAACATCGGGACCTTGTTCGCTCTCGTCCGGAGATGCAAATTGTTGAGAAATGACCCGAGGAGCTCGAAGTACGCGGGGGTGCCGAACTCGAACAGACCGTCATCTATCCACCGGTCTTCGAGATCGTTCGTGAGGTGCACCGCGAACACATCAGCGGAATTGAGCGCCTCATCAAGCTCAGCACTCCAGCCTTGACAGAACCGTTCCAGCGATGCGTGGTTGAACGACCCGTTCGGTTCCAGAACGGCGATCTCACCCGGCAGAAACGAGCACGCCGGTTTCGCGATCGACGTCACCTCAACAACCTGGGGGTCGAACGTGGTCTGCTCCGGTGTCCATTGTGTGAACTGCAGACCGACGGCGCTGACCTCGCCACCGATAATCGTGTGCACGACCGAATCGCCGAGCACAGCAAACTTGACTGGACGTGGGGCAGCAGTCGTCGCAGGCGCGATGCCGTCATCTGAGACGGCGGTACCGCGAACAGGTGGGTCTGTCGTCTCAGGGAGACTGGACGGCTCGAACGTTGACCCGGGGGCATCTGCCTGCAGCGTGACCGCAGACGACGCAGGCACAGCGGTCGATCGTGCGAAGACGGCAAGCACCAGCGCAACGGACAGTGCAGCGGGCACAACGGCCCCTCGGCCCCATCTCCGTCCGAGCGCTCCGCCGCGGATCGGCCGCTCCACCAGGGCGTAACTGACCACCGCCGCCGAAACGGAAATGATGAGGCGCAGCAGCATCAGGGGGAGCCCATCGACACCAGTGCGTTGTTGATCGAAGATGACGAGCACAGGCCAGTGCCACAAGTACAGGCCATAGGACAGCATCCCAACAACAACCAGCGGGCGGACTGAGAATCCGGCGCGCATCGACCGATTGGACGCGCCGGCAATCACGACCGCTCCAGCGGCGATCGCCACAACGAGGAATCCCCCCTGATGCAACCACCGGGCATCCTCCGCGCCGAAGCGGGCGACGACGGCCAGCACGGCAAGGCCTGCCCAGCCCCCGTACCGCACCGCTGCTCGGTCAGGCGCCGGACGCCCAAAGAGCATGGCTCCGATCACCGCACCGATGAGCATTGCATGGGCCCGCGTGTCCGTACCGAAATAGGTGCGTTCGGTTGATGCCCCGCCGATGCTCAGCCAGGCCATCCACACCGCGCTCAGGACGGCGAGCAGTCCGGCCAGGATTCCGAACCACCTGCGGAGGCGATCTGTCGAGACAAGGGCGGCCGTACCGATGACGCCACAGACAAGCACGATGTAGAGCTGTTCTTCGATGGCAAGCGACCAGACATGCCGCAGCGGCGATGTACCAACGACGATGTCCGTGTACGTCGTACCGTCAGCGATGAAAATCCAGTTCGACACATAGGTCACCGTCCCGAATCCATGTCTGCGGAGCCGCGAGAGCTCAACCGGGTCGGCCCAGGTCGCTGCATAGACCGCCAAAGCGATGAGCAGCAGCAGGAGAGCTGGCATGAGGCGCCGCAGTCTCCGCACGAAGAAACGTCCAGCATCCACCGTTCCGGTCACCGTCCGTTCGCGAAGCAGCAACGAACTGATCAGGAAGCCGGACAACACGAAGAAGACATCGACGCCGATGAAGCCGCCGGGGAGCCACGACGGCTCAAAGTGATAGATGATGACCGCGGCCACTGCAACGCCGCGCAGTCCGTCCAGCCCGGGCATGTGCTCCAACCCCACGGCAGACTTCGGACTGGAGGCGGCGGGCGGAGTCAGATCAGCAGCCGATCGAGCTCGGCGTCGGCGTTGGCGTGGGGTTCGTCGCCGAGTTCTGTCTGCAGGCGCCGAAGCTCGATCTGGAGTTCACGAGCGAGGGCGCCGTAGGCCGGGTCGGTGATCACGTTGCGCATCTCTGCCGGGTCCGCCACCAGGTCGAAGAGTTCCCACTCAGGCGGCTGCACCGGACCCTCGGCGCCCGCTTGGCCGAGCGGGTCGTTGTAGTAGCCGATCAGTTTGTGCGTCTTGGTCCGCACCCCATAGTGCGCTGGCACGTTGTGCGCCCAGTCGCCGTGCATCCAGTACCGGTAGTACATCGACTCCGGCCAGTCGTCGGGCTCGGCATCGGAGAGAACCGGCAACAGGCTGCGGCCCTGCATTTCTGAGGGCACATCGACGCCGGCCAGATCGAGGAACGTCGGAGCGAAGTCGACGTTGACGGCCATGGCGTCGCTGGTCGAGCCAGCTGGGATGACCCCGGGAAGTCGAGCGAGGAACGGCATGGCGAGCGATTCTTCGTACATCATGCGTTTGTCGAACCATCCGTGGTCGCCGAGAAAGAAGCCCTGATCAGAGGTGTAGACCACCAGGGTGTTGTCGGCCAGACCGTTGTCGTCGAGCCAGTCAAGCATCCGCCCGACGTTGTCGTCGATCGACGCGATGACTCGGAGGTAGTCCTTGATGTACCGCTGATATCGCCAGCTGATCTCATCTCGTTCGGACAGACCTGGGGGTACCAGTGCCTTGAGGTCGATGATCGGATCGAGGTCCATGATCCTCATCTCCATCGCTTTGACCACGTCGGCGCGGCCCTCGTGATCATCCAAGAGCGTGCGCGGTTCAGGAATGTCGACGTTGTCGTACATCGTGAAGTGTTTGCTGCTCGGTTCCCACGTGCGGTGCGGCGCCTTGTGGTGACACATCAGCGCAAACGGCCGATCCGGGTCTCGCATATCGAGCCAGCGCAGGCTGTCGTCGGTGATCAGGTCGGTGACGTAGCCACCTCGTTCGATCACCTCGTGTCCGCGATCATCGTTCCTCGGCTCCAACATCACAGGGTTGTGATAGTGGCCTTGTCCAGGCAAAACGCGCCACTGATCGAACCCCGTCGGATCGTGCTCGGGTCCATGGCCGAGGTGCCACTTGCCAAACACGGCGGTCTGGTATCCAGCCGCCTGCAGTCGCTTCGGAAACGTGTCGAGCGTGTTGTCCATATGCGTGTCGAGCGTCGTCACGCCGTTCACATGGCTGTAGGTGCCGGTCAGGATTGAAGCGCGACTCGGCGTGCAGATCGAGTTGGTGCAAAAGCACGCGTTCAGCCGCATCCCGTCCGCAGCAATGCGGTCAAGATTCGGCGTTTCGTTGATGCTCGACCCATACGCCGAAATCGCATGCGCGGCGTGATCGTCGCTCATGATGAAAAGGATGTTCGGTTGCTTCATGGACGACACAGACGATATGGACGACATGGTGCCAGGCACCAAGTGGTCTTAGGCGGTGTGGGCGGCGCCTTCGGCCGGCGGAGTGAAGTTGCAGGCGAGATCGATCAACAGGCGCGTTCCGAACCCGCTTGCGCCCTTGGCCTGGACGCCACTGTCTGCCTGGTTCTCCATCGTGCCGGCGATGTCGAGGTGGGCGTAGGGCACATCGCCAGTGAACTCTGTCAGGAAGATTGATGCCGTGATCGTGCCGGCGTAAGGCCCTCCGATATTGCGCATGTCAGCGACGACCGAGTCGAGCAACTTGCGATAGCGCTGTGTCTCCATAGGGAGTTGCCAGACCGGTTCATCGACCTCTGCGGAACTGTTCTTGACCTGCTCGACGAAGTCTTGATTGGTGCCAAGCAGGCAGGCGATCTCAGTGCCGAGAGCACCGAGCGCAGAGCCGGTGAGGGTGGCGATGTCCACAATGCCGTCGGGCTTCTCTTCCACGGCGAGCGACAGACCATCGGCAAGCACAAGGCGACCCTCAGCATCGGTGTTGTGGATCTCGACGGTCTTGCCATTGCGCATCGTGAGCACGTCGCCCAGCTTGAGTGCGCTACCCGACGGCATGTTGTCAGTGCACATCAGCCAGGCGGTGACCTTGGCCTTGCATTTCAGCGCCTTGAGCGCCGACATTGCCGAGAGCACCGCTGCCGCGCCCGACATATCCATCTTCATCGCAACGTGGCTCGGGTTGCTGGGCTTCAGGCTGATGCCGCCCGAGTCGTACATCACACCTTTGCCGACCATCGCGAGGTGACCGGTCGGATTGCGCGGCGAGTACGACAGCTTGACCATGCGCGGCGGCTCAGTAGAGCCTTGATTGACGCCAATCATGCCGCCGCAGCCCATCTGCGTCAGCTGATCCTTGTTGAAGACTTCGACATCGAGACCGGTTGCTGCCGCGATCTCAACGGCCTTGAGCGCGATGTCCTTGGCATTGAGGTACGTGGGAGGGGTGTTCGCAAGCTCGCGGGCCAGTGCCGCTGCACGCGCGACGACGACACCGTCGTCGGCGCCCTGCCGAACGCCTTTGCTGCGCTTGTCGGCAGCGACCAGGGTCAGGTCAGTCAGCTTCGCCCCGCCGCTCTCGTCATTCTTGAGGCCGACGTAGCGATAGCTACCGAGCAGGGCACCTTCGGCGACGGCATGTCCAGCCGCCTTCGCGTCGAGATGACCGAGGTCGGCAAGGTTGATTGCAAGATGGGCGTGCTTGCTCGCAGCGCGGGCAAAATTCGCAGCAGCGGTGCGCACGGCTGCGAGGTCAATCGAGTCGGGGTCACCGACACCAACCGCATACGCCACACCCTCGCCGTTCGGCACGGCGAGCATCTGGCCGACCTTGCCGTCAAAGTTGTTCGCGGCGAGACCTGCCCGGTTGACACCGAGCTGCCGTGCCACAGTGCCCTTGGTGGCGACGGCGTAGGCCACCGCTGTGGCGCCTTTCGGCACTGACTTGGTCGCGGTGACGTTGACGTTGGCGACGGATTGACTTGCATCGAACATCAGCACAGTCTGCCTCAACTCGTCTGAAACATTCCCGACCAGAGGCATTCGAGTGACGTTCACGCGTTTATGCAAGCATTTTTGATATCCGTGTTACCGTCCCAGTAGAAGAGATGCGAGGCGCATCACACGTGATCACGCATCATCTTCGTACATCAAATCAACCGGGTTGGTTTTGAAGCCGACCAATACTCCAGGAGGAGACACATGATTCGTAGGGGGAATGCGCTCAAGCGCACTGCGGGTGTCGTCATGGCACTCGGACTCGTCGCTACTGCTTGCTCATCGAGCAGCGATGGCGACGCGGACGCAAACACAGGCGACAGCGTCGCTGTCGAAGCACCGGTGGACACCGAAGTTGTCGAGTCGACCCAGTCCGAAGGCGGCACGCTCGCCGCCGTTCAGGCTGCCGGCACCCTCGAATGTGGCGGCAACGACACGCTCCCGGGCTTCGGTATCATCGACTCCGACGGCGCATTCAGCGGCTTCGACATCGACTTCTGCAAGGTCATCGCCGCAGCGGTGCTCGGCGATTCCGAGGCCATCAACGTCACTCCGCTCGTTGCGGCACAGCGTTTCCCAACGCTGCAATCCGGCGAAATCGACGTGCTCATCCGCAACACCACCTGGACGGCATCGCGCGACGGCGCCGAGCAGGCCAACTTCCTGAAGACCACGTTCTACGATGGTCAGGGCTTCATGGTGCGGTCCGACAGCGGCATTGCATCACTCGAAGACGCTGCCAACACCACGATCTGTGTGCTCCAAGGCACGACGACACTGTTGAACCTGAACGCTGTGTTGGGCGACCGGGGCATCCCGTTCACCCCGCTCGAGTTCGAGTCGAACGACGAACTGCAGCCCGCCTTCGTGGCCGAGCAGTGCGAAGTGTGGACCTCGGACGCCTCGCAGCTCGCTTCGTTTGCAGCAACGCTCGACATTGACACGACGGTGCTCCCCGACATCATCTCGAAGGAGCCGCTCGGCCCCGTCGTTGCTGATGGTGACACCGAGTGGGCCCAGGTCGTCAACTGGGCAGTCATGGCCGCGATCCAGGCTGAGGAATTCGGCATCACCTCCGCCAACATCGACAGCTTCGCCGACAGCGAGGATTCCGGCATTCGCCGCTTCCTCGGGCTGCCGATCGAAGACGACGACGGCAACTCGGTCGTCGCAGAAGTCGGCTTGGGTCTGCCCACCGACTTCGCCACCAACATCATCAGCCAGGTCGGCAACTACGGCGAGATCTTCGAGCGCAACCTGGCGCCCCTCGGTCTCGAGCGTGGACCCAACGCCTTGTGGACCGAAGGCGGGCTCATGTACGTGCCTCCGTTCCGCTGATCAGATAGCTCCGAACTGAGGGGTCGGTTGCCGCAGAACTGCGGCGACCGACCCCTCGTCTGGTCTTATGCTCGAACGGCTACTCCGACTCATCCTGATCCTGGCGATCCTCGCCGGGATCTACATCGCCGTCTGGTCTGCGCGCCGATCCGCGAAGGGCAGCGCCGGCGGTCCACCACCGTGGCGCGACACCAAAGTCCTCGTCATCGCGGCACAGGTCGCTGCGCTTGGCGTCATCTTGTCGGTCGGTGACTACCTGTGGGCCAACTTCCGTGCTCGCACCGACGAGATCGGCCTCGAACTCAACTTCGACTTTCTCGATCAACCGAGTGGCATCTCGATTGCTGACAGCCCACTCGACCCCAACTCGTCAATTCAGAATGCTCTCATCGCAGGTGTCAAGAACACCTTCCTGATTCTCATCGTCGGCATCCCATTGGCCGTCCTGCTCGGGACGTTGATCGGCATCGCCCGGCTGTCGACAAACTGGCTGCTCACCAAAATCGCCACGGTTTACGTCGAGTTCTTCCGCAACATTCCGACACTGCTCGTCATCGTCTTCACGTGGCAGGCCTTGCTGCTCGGGTTCCCTCGCGAGCAGGATTCGTGGCTGATCCGCGGCAGTTCGACTGCAGCCGACAGCGGCCCCCCTTCTCTCGAAGGTCTCTTCATCTTCAACAACAAGCGATTTGCCTTCCCGTCGATCGGCGGTGACGAGAACTTCGGTGCTTTCCAGGTCGTTTTTCTCGTAGGTGTGGTCGCTGCGGTTGCGGTGTGGGTTTGGCGCACACGCAACTTCGACGCCACCGGAACGCCCCACCGTCGAGTGCTGTGGTCGTTCGCGACGCTGCTCGTCATCAGCGTCATCGGCTACTTCGTCCTGGGCGGCCCCTTCTCCATCTCTCGACCCATGATCGAACAGCGCATCGCATCAGGCGGCGTCAAGATGCAAATGCCATATGTCGCTGTCATGTTCGGCCTCGTGTTGTACACGGCGTCGCACATCGCTGAGATCGTCCGCGGATCGATCATGTCAGTCCCCAAGGGCCAAGTCGAAGCAGGCAACGCGCTGGCACTGTCCGGATTCCAGCGCTACCGCTTTGTCGTACTGCCCCAGGCCTTCCGGGTGGCATTCCCGCCGCTGATCAATCAGTTCCTGAACTACACCAAGAACACATCGCTGGCCATCGCCGTCGGCTTTGCTGAGACGACCGGCGTCATCCAGAACCTCTTCGGCCAGTCGCGCCCGGCGCCGCAGCTCTTGCTGATTCTCATGCTGATCTACCTGGCCTTCTCGCTGATCCTGTCGGCGATCGGCAACCTCATCAACCGTCGACTCCAGATCGTCGGGCGGTAAGTCATGGTCTCGAGTGAGTCCACAGCCGAAACGGCATATCTCGGAGCTGAAATCGCACAAGCGCTCGCTGCCGATCGTCCGCTGCATTCCGATCAGACCCCCAGCCAGTGGGTCAAGAACAATCTCTTCAGCTCCGTGCTCAACACTGCGATCACCTTCGTGTCGGCCGCATTCGCCGGCGCGATCCTGTACTTCGGCATTCGGTGGGCAATCAACGTCGAATGGGAGATCGTGCGGGCGAACCTCCGCAACTTCATGATCGGGCAGTTCCCGAAGGACGAGTTGTGGCGACCCTGGGCGGGCGGACTCACGCTCGTCGCCGCCGTCGGTTTGGGTTCGGCCGGTATGGCCCGAACTTCATTCGACGACGCCACCGAGAAGGGCTTGCCCGCAGAGCGACCGACATGGACGGCGCTGCTGCGCCGCTTCTGGCCGATCCTCGCATTCATCTTCCTCGTGTTGACCTTCACTCGAACAATCCAGCCGACACTCGGCGTCCTCGCCGGCCTCGGCTTGTTCGTTGCGGGACGTCTGATCGGATGGCAGCTCCCGAGCGGCATTCGTCGCTTCTCGCCACACATCATCGGTGTCGGCCTCGTGGCACTGTCCACGATCGTCGCTGGCTCCGGCGGGCTCGTCGCACTCTTGGGGGGTTTGGTCGGTGCGCTGATCCTTGCGACGGCAATCGGTGACAGCATCGATCGGACGTCGGCGACCGGCACGGTGGCGGCGTTGGCCCTGCCGCTGCTCGGTGGCGCGGCCGTCTGGTTCGTCATGTCGACGATCGACAGCTTCGGCTATGGCTGGAAGGACTGGGGCGGGCTCTACCTCACCTTGTTCGTCACGGTGGCCGGCATCTCGACCGGCATGCCGCTGGGCATTCTGCTCGCCATCGGCCGTCGTTCACAGCTACCCATCATCAAGGGCTTTTGCGTCACGTTCATCGAGTTCGTTCGTGGTGTGCCGTTGATCTCCCTGCTGTTCTTCTCGGGCTTCATGCTGCCGCTGTTGTTCCCGCCCGCTGCGACGATCCCCGACGGCACCACTCGAGCGATGATCGTCATCACACTGTTCTCGGCGGCGTACATCGCCGAGATTGTCCGTGGCGGCCTGCAAGCAGTGCCGAAGGGCCAAACCGAAGCCGCCCAGGCCCAGGGGCTGTCGGCCGGCAAGATTCAGCGTCTGATCGTGATGCCACAGGCGCTCCGAGCGGTCATCCCAGCAATGGTCGGGCAGTTCATCTCACTGTTCAAGGACACCTCGCTGCTCGCCATCATCGGTGTGGCCGAGTTCCTCCAGATCGCCACCATCGCTAACACGCAGCAGGAGTTTCTGGGTAAGGGTCTCCAACCAGTCACCTACGCATTCGTCGCCGTTGGGTACTGGGCGTTCGCGTACACGATGTCGAAGGAGAGCCGCCGGCTCGAAACCCGACTGGGAGTGGGGACACGATGATCAACGCCGGCAGCGAAGCCACGCAGAACGAAGGGAGTCGCCTGTGAGCGATACCACCATCAACGCCGATGCCACGCAGATCCTCGGCGGCGGCGAAGCCATCATCGAGGTCGAAGATGTCGACAAGCTGTTCGGCGACTTTCAAGCGCTGACGAACATCAACATGCGAGTCGGCTCACAAGAAGTCGTCGTCATCATCGGACCGTCGGGTTCGGGTAAGTCGACCTTGATCCGCTGCATCAACCGGCTCGAACGTCACGACCGAGGCCGTATCTCCGTCGATGGCATCGAACTGTCCGACGACATTCGCAATATCCAAGAGATTCGACGCGAGACCGGAATGGTCTTCCAAAGCTTCAATCTCTTCCCTCACCTGACCGTGATCGACAACATCACATTGGCACCCAGGCAGGTCCGCAACATGCCCAAGCGCGAGGCGGAGGAGAGCGCGATGGAACTCCTTGAGAGGGTCAAGATCCCTGAGCAGGCCCGCAAGTACCCCGGCCAACTCTCAGGTGGCCAGCAACAGCGAGTAGCGATTGCCCGGTCGCTGGCGATGAAGCCAAAGGTCATCCTGTTCGATGAACCGACATCGGCACTCGATCCCGAAATGATCAAGGAAGTACTCGACACGATGAAGGATCTCGCCGTGGAGGGCATGACCATGATCTGTGTCACTCACGAAATGGGCTTTGCCCGCGAGGTGGCAGACCGTGTCGTGTTCATGGCCGACGGTCAGATCGTCGAAGTCGGGACACCCGAACACTTCTTCGATAACCCACAGGAAGAGCGCACGAAGCTCTTCCTCAGCCAGATCCTCTAACCGCATCACTCGCCCGATTCGACCATCGGCGCGCCGTTCGGCACATCTGGCTTGGTACCCGTCTGGTTCGGTCACTCTCCAATCGAGTATCCCCGGTTATGACGGCTGGCTGCTGGCCCAGGCGGTGGCAAGTTTCGTGTATCGGCCGTCGAGGGCAAGGAGTTCGTCATGTGAGCCGAGCTCGACGAGTTCCCCAGCGTCGATGACCGCAATTCGATCGGCGCGTTGAATGGTCGACAACCGGTGAGCGACCACGATCGTGGTCCGCCCGTTCATCAGCGATTCGAGGGCCTGCTCAACTACAGCTTCGGTGCCAGGATCGAGGTTACTGGTCGCCTCGTCGAGCACCAGCATCGTCGGGTCGACCAACGCTGCGCGTGCCAAGGAGACCAGCTGCCGCTCCCCTGCCGACAGTCGTGAGCCGCGCTCCCGCACCTCGGTGTGGATGCCATCTTCGAACTGCTCGAACCGGTCGAGAGCACCGATCGCTGCAAGTGCCTTGCTCACCTCCGCGTCGGTGGCCGCGGCGCGCGCGACGCGGACGTTATCCGCGATCGTGCCGCCGAACAGGTAGCCCTCCTGGGGCACGACGACCACCCGGTCGCGCAGTGATGCGAGCGTGGCGTCGCGCAGATCGACGCCGCCGAACGTGATCGTGCCGTCGGTCGGGTCGTATAGGCGGGCCATCAGCTTCGCGAGGGTCGACTTGCCAGACCCCGTGGAGCCGACTACCGCTAATCGTTCACCATCTGCAACGCTGATCGACACGTCGTTGAGGACCTTCGCTTCGGTCTCGGGGTAACGGAACCCGACTCCAGTGACGGTGACGGCCCCAGCGGCCGGGAGCACCTGTTGGCCATCCAGGAGGTCTGGCGTGGTGTCCAGGATCCCGAAGAGCTTGCTGAGCGATGCCGCCGACGATTGCACCGTGTTGTACAGCTGACTGAGCTGCTGGACGGGTTCGAAGAGTTGTGCGAGCAGCAACACGACCGCGATCACAGTGCCGATGCTGACGTCACCGCGGTTAACGAGCCACCCTCCAATGCCGATTGCCAAGGCGGAGGCGATGATGCCTGCTGCCTCGACGAGTCCGAAGAACCAGGTTGATACCCGCAGGCTGTGGATATGCGACTGGTACAAGCCGCGGTTCGACGTTTCGAAGCGTCGGACCTGCTCCGGCTCCCTGGTGTACGCCTGGATGACACGGACACCGGCGATGCCCTCTTGCAGGGTCGACAAGTTCTGACCGACCTGTTCACGGACATCGAGATACGCGGCATTCGAGTCGCGCTGGAACTTGCGTGCCGCAACGACCAGGACGGGAAAGACGAGGAGCGCAACGATGGTCAACTGCCAGCTCAACGCCAGGAGCAAGATGAAGGAGAACGTCACGAGGAGCCCGGCACCGACAAACTGCAGGAGGCCCCACTGCACCAACTCGGCCATCGACTCGATGTCTGCAGTCATTCGGGCAACGAGCACGCCGGATTTGTTTCGATCGAAAAAGGCCAACGACTGTTTCTGCATGTGTCCGAACACGCGCACGCGCAGCAGTCTGAGGAATCCTTCGCCAGCTCGGTTGATGAACACGTACTGCTGGCGCGATGCAAGATACGCGGCCGCGACGACGCAGATGTACATGATGACGGCATTGCGAACGACGCCGCGGTCGAGCTGTCGAATACCACTGTCGATGCCGTACTTGACGATCACCGGACCGAGCAGCAGCCCGAGCGTGGTGATCGAGGAGAATCCGATCGCCGCCATCACGGTCCGTTTGAACGGAGCGGCCATTCGAGCCGCGCGCCGAATGACTTGCCGAGCCTCGTCAGTGTCCAGACGGTCGTCTTCGTCGATTGCGTTCATCGCCCACATCAGTCCGCGCCTCCGTCAGGCGAGCTGCCTGCGGGTACAGACGCATCGTCAGGCCGATCCATAGCGGCGAGCACGTCGCGGTAGCGCTGGTCGGTGACGAGCAGCTCGTCATGGGTGCCAATCGCTGCGACGCGACCCCGGTCGAGTAGCGCGACCCGATCTGCCAGGGCAATGGTCCCCGGCCGGTGCGCAATGACGATGGTCGTGCGACCATCCATCACCGTCGACATCGCGGATCGAATCTCGTGCTCCTTTGACGGGTCGACAGCAGAGGTTGCGTCGTCGAGCACCAACACTCGCGGGTCGGCCAAGATGGCCCGGGCGATGGCAATGCGCTGGCGCTGGCCGCCGGACAGCGAGTAACCGCGCTCACCCAACCGGGTGTCGTATGCGTCAGGCAGCCCCATGATGAAGTCGTGTGCTCCAGCCAACCGAGCCGCACTCTCGACCGTTGCCTGGTCGGTATCGGGGTGGGCGAACGCAATGTTGGCGCTCACCGAATCATGGAACAGCAGTGTGTCTTCGAAGACAATGCCGACGGCTTGACGCAGCTCGTGCAACGTGAGGTCGCGGATATCGACGCCATCGATCTGGATCGACCCGGCGTCGACGTCGTAGAACCGGATGAGTAGACGGGCGACCGTTGACTTGCCGGATCCAGTGCCCCCCACCAAGGCAATCGATTGGCCTGCCTCCAGCTCCAGCTCGAAGTCGGTGAGCACGGGGAGTCCCGGTGCATATCCGAAGTCAAGATTGCCGAAGCTGACAGCGCCAAGACCCGTGCCGGTTGGAAGCGTCGTTGGATCGGCGGCGTCGCTCACGGTGGGCACGGTGTCGAGCACCTCGTTGACCCGTTCGATCGCTGCAGCGGCGCGTTGGCCCCAGGCAATGGCCATGCCCAGCATGCGTAAAGGCGCCACGAGGAGCGCAACGTAGAAGTTGAACTGCACGAGTTGACCAAGCGTGAGGTCACCGTCGATGACCTGCATGCCACCTACGCCGAGCACGGCGATGAGGCCGATCTGCGGCAGGAGCTCGATCGCCGGCAGAAACTTCGCCCGAATGCGCGCTGCCTCAATCGACACCCGACGGATGTCGTCTGCTTCCTTGCTCAGCTTGTCCGCCTGCATCTGCTCCGCGCCGAAGCCCTTGACGACGCGAATGCCGCCGATTGACTCCTCGACGACAGTGGCCAGCTCGGCCTGCTCGGCTTGCACGGCCTGTACAGCAGGGTGGATGGAGTGGGAGAAACGTCGGCCGGCCCAGTTGACAAACGGCAGCGGGGCAAGGGCCACCAGAGCGAGGAATGGGTTGGTGATGACCAGGATCACGGTGACCACCAGGATCATCGCCAGGTTCGACGCGGTGATTGGAATCATCACAACGAACTGCTGAATTTGCTGCAGGTCGCTCGACGAGCGGCTCATCAGCTGGCCGGTCTGGGCTCGGTCGTGGTATCCGACGTGGAGCGACATGATGTGACCGAACAGCCGCTCGCGCAACTTCGTCTCGGTCCACCGCGCCTCACGAAACGCGTAGAACCGCCGAAAGGCGGTGAAGAACCCGACGATGACTCCTGCGCAGGCGATGAACCCGGCCCACATCCAGACGTTGTCGTCGCCTTCAATGCCCCGGTCGATGCCGAGTCCGACGAGTCGCGGCACGGCGACCTTGCCTGCCATCCACGCCAATCCGATGACGGTGCCGATGATCAGGTTGCGTCGCTGCTCTAACAACGTAGCTGTCAGCAGCCCCCAACGACTCTTGGCACGAATTCTCGGCTCAGCATCCGCCATCGTTCAGTGCGCCGCTCAGCTCAAGAGCTCAGTGACGCGGCTCTTGGGTCGGCCGATGATGGCCACCTGCTTGGTGACGACAACGGGGCGCTGGAGCAGCTGCTTGTGTTTGACGAGGATGTCGACGATCTGATCGTCGGTGGCCACAGCGTCGTCGGTCAGCTCGAGCTTCTTGAACTTGCTGTCGCGACGGACCAGGTCGGTTGCTGGGTCTTCGAGTTTGGCGATGATGCCACGAATCTCGTCAGCGTCCGGCGGATTCTTGATGTAGTTGACCGTCTCGAAGTCGACGCCGAGTTCTTCTGCAATGCGCACGGCATTAACTGAAGAGTTTCAATGCTGGTTGTGATAGATCCGAACATCAGCCATGCCGTTCAGAATAGAACCCTGGCGGCGCCGCAACCCCATCGGTTGTTCTATGGGACGACGACCTGCGGTGGCGGTTAGTCGAGCGTGACTTCGTTGATCGCACCGGTGGTCACGTCGTAGACGAAACCACGCATGTATGTAACGTCGACAAACGGCGTGACCAGCAGTCGCTGCATTGACTGGCGGACATCTGCGTAGGGGTCAACAAAGGATTCGACAGACCACCGTGGCTTGATACCGAGCTCGGCTTCGAGCTGATTCTTGAAGCCATCGTCGGTGACCTTCGCCAGGCCGCAGTCGGTGTGGTGCACCAAGACAATTTCACGGGTACCGAGTGCGCGCTGACTGAGACATAGCGAGCGGATCACGTCGTCGGACACGATCCCGCCGGCATTGCGGATGATGTGCGCCTCGCCGTTTTCCAGCCCGAGCAACTTGAACGTGTCCATCCGGGAATCCATGCAGGCCACGACGGCCATCTGGCGCATCGGTGCGACCTGCAGGTCGTGGTCCGAGAAGTTCGCAGCGAACTCAGAGTTCAGTTCGACAAGTTCGTCGGTGGTGGGTGTGAAGTCACTCATCGCGCTGACCGTACTGCGCAATGCAGTGACCTGCTCAACACTGTGACAGCACGTCTCTATGGTCGCGATCACCGACTTCCTCCTGGCATTTCATCCATCGCGTTCGTGCCGCGTTGCGGCAAGCACCAACGAACGCAACCAGGAGGGTCCCATGTTTCCATCAATGTCGTTCAGCAATCTGCCGCGTGCCCACATCGATCCGATCGGGGCACCTCTGGTCGCTCTCCGACTCATCTTGATGATGGTCGATCCCGAGGTATCGGCTGAAACGCTGGTGCTGACCCTCGACCACCGGCGATGCGGTGTGAGCATCACGCACGTGTCGGGGACCGACGACCCCGACACATGCTCGGCGTCATCGACTCACTCGCAGAGTCGGCACGGACGACGCTCGGTGTCGCCGGTCTTGTCGTTGCCTCGATTCGACCGAACGTCGACTTCGAGATCAGCGACCTGGCCCGATGGCACGAAGCCGACCGATCATGCTGGGAGTCCGACATTGAGCTCGTCGAGTGGTTTGTGGTCGGTACATCGATCTCGTGCCCGCGTGAGTTCTGCGGAGTTCCGGCGCGATGGCGGCGCTGATCAGTCCTGCGTCGTTGGCGCAGGCTCTGCCTTGAGGGCGCGCCGTTGCGCCGGGGACTGCCGAAGTCCGGCACTACGTAATCGACGAAGGAGTTCTCGACTCTCGACCGCCGTGGCCCCCGTGCTGATCACCTGGGCCCGATACGACTCCGGGATGTCGTAGTGGTCGCCGTGGAAGCCGCGGCGCGGGATGCCAACAAGATCAGCGAAGTCGTGCAGCTCGTCGTACGACACGTCGCTCACCAAGTGACACCACTTTTCGCCACGATGCCACCAGCGAGCTTCATCAATCAGGATCGTCACGGGGTGCAGCCTGCCAGACTGCACGGGTGAACTCACCCTCTTCCTCTCGCGACAACACCCCCGTCGGCCACGAGGCTCCTCCCGGTGTGGCTGAAGTTGCGTGGACCACCCATGTCAGCCTCGACACTGACCTGCTGGAACGGCTCGTCCTTCGACACCGCGAGCGCCAACGCCGGTATCACCGCATCGAACACGTCGAGGCCGTGCTCGGCCACATCGATGAGCTCGCGACCCATGAGTCAATCGGCGACCTCGGCGTGGTCGTCGCCGCTGCGCTCTACCACGACGCCATCTACGAGTCCCAGCATCCGGCAAACGAACGAGCAAGCGCTCGCCTGGCGCGGCGTGACCTCACGGCGCTCGGGTGGGACACCTCGCGAGTGACCATCGTTGGCACCATGATCGAGGGAACCAAAGCACATGCCGACCCGCCAGATACCGGTACCGCTGTGTTGTTCGATGCCGACCTCGCCATCCTCGGCGCCGACGATGTCGAATACCGAAGGTACGCCTCGAAAGTACGCGACGAATATGGCCACCTCGACGATGCTGAGTGGACCGCTGGCCGCGCCTCAGTGCTCACAGCGTTTCTCGAACGGCAAACGATCTACGCCACTGCAACCGGACGAGAGCGGTGGGAAAAGGCAGCGCGCACCAACATCACCGCTGAGCTGGCCGAGTTGACGGTCTGAGCACCGTCGCCGGGCTGCGACCATCCACGTCCGGAGGCGGCGTCTGAGTGGATCCCTGTGCCGGTTCAGGATCGCCTGCCTCAATCTCAGCTTGGGCCGACCGTTCGGCCGCGGCATAGATCAGAATCGCAGCGGTCGCGATTGCGCCCATCAAGGCCATCGCTTGGCGACGACCAACCGCCTCGGCAAGCAAACCGAGCGGAAGTGCGGCAATGCCGAACCCGGCGAAGCTCAACTGCAGCAATGACTGCACGCGACCCTGATGCGACGGTTCAGTCAGGTTCAGTGAGATGGCATTTGACAGCGATTGGTACCCCGTCGTGCCGCCACCGATGATGATGACAACGAACACTGCAACCCAGTAGTTCGGCGATAGAGCAAGCGCAACGACGCCCGTCCCGAAGATCGTGCCGGTGATTGCCATCACCCTCCACCGTCCTGGCTGATCGGCACGACCAGCAAGCCACAGCCCGACCGCCACAGCACCGATCGATGCCGCCGAACTAATTAGGCCAACCCAACCGTCGTTGTCGAGGCCGAAGGTGTCTTTGACCAATGCCGGAATGAACACGACGTAGTTGAAGCCAAACATGATGACAACAAACGAGCTGACGAGCAGTCGACGCAAGTGCGGCCGCGACCGGACGTAGCGCACCCCGTCGATGATCTCAGCCAGCGGCCGCGCCGAGGGGAGGTCGGCGGCAGGCGCAACCCGGGGCAGACGCAGCACAGCGAGGAACGACACGAACGAAAACGCACCGGCAACGAGGTAGGCGCCGCCAATGCCAAAGAATGCGATACCGGCCAAGGCGCCGGCCAACGACGGAGCGACGACACGAGTGCCGTTCATGCTCAAGAGCGACAGGGTGATGGCGTTGCCGAGTTGTTCTCGGCCGACCAACTCGGTGGTGAACGCGACTCGCGCCGGCCCATAGAAGCCGAACGCAGTGCCTTGCACGAGTCCTGCTGCAGTGAGCATCCAGAACTGTTCATTTCCAGAGACAACAGCCACACCAATCGCGGTGGCGCCTGCGGTGAGGGCGACCTGGCTCCACAGCATCACCGTCCGTTTTGGCAACCGGTCTGCTGCGACACCACCAAGTGGGGTCGCAATCAACATGGTCCCGCCGAACACGAGGTAGATGAGCCCAATGGCGCCGTCGCGCTCGGTGAGTTCCCAGGCGAGAATACCTCGCAGCAGGAACTGCATCTGCACGGCCATGAACGAGAACGTTCCGGCCCACCACAGACGTCGATAGTCGGGCAGCGACAAGGAGACAAAAGACTCCTTCAAACCCGTTCGACCCCCAGCCATCGTCCCATGGTGCCTGATTCAGGCGCGTACGGGTTCAGCGCACCGGTGTGCCATGTGTCAGAGCGCGGTCCATTCGTGGCCGACTCAGGCGCAGCGCCGTCAGCGACGACGTGGTTTCGTGCGCACCGGGATGGGGATCGGCGTCTTGTCGTTGTCACGTTCACCAGAGATCACGGCGCCTGCGGCAGCAGCCACTGCAGCAACGGTGACAATGATGGTGATCAACACGGCCTCTACCGTACCCCATTGGCTCCGCAATGTGATTCACTGATCCCATGACCGATCTGGAAACGATGCCGGTGCAGGACACGGACCTGCTCACCGATGAGGCCACTGAAACCGAAGAACCCACGGCGGCGCACATCGTCAAGGTGAAGCGGGGTGAGAATGCTCAGGCCGTAGTGCTTGAGGCTCGGATCATGGGAACGCCGGTCGAAGCACTGTGTGGTTTTACCTGGGTGCCATCGCGTGACCCGAAGCAGCTCCCCTTGTGCGAGGAATGCAAGGCGATGTACGGGCTCTACAAGGACTTCAACGACGGCTTGAGCGACACACCCAGTGACTGAACCGACGAGCACCGCTGGCTTGCGAATCCGGCAAGCGGTGCGGGCCCTGCTCCTCACTCCGGCCAGCGAAGTCTTGCTCGTTCGCTTCGAGTTTCCGACCCGCCACGTGTGGGCGTTACCCGGTGGCGGACTCGACCCTGGCGAGGATCATCTCACCGCCCTGCACCGGGAACTGGCTGAGGAGACCGGACTCGTGGGCGCCGACGTCGGTCCACACATCTGGACGCGCGAGCACGTGATTCCGTTTCTCGATGGAACGTACGACGGCCAGCGGGACCAGATTCATCTCGTTCGCACCAACCGCTTCGATGCCGTTCCCGCCATCGGGTGGGAACAGATGCGTGCCGAACGCGTCCACGAGATGCGCTGGTGGGACGTCAATGAGATTTCGTCGCACGCCAAGCGTGTCGCAACCGGCGAGGCGGGCGCAGTCGGTTTTGCGCCAGGTTCTTTCGCGCCCATGTTGCGACAGTTGATCGACGGCGGCATTCCGACCGAGCCGCTGCTGACCGGCGTCTGAGTCAGACCGAGCCAATCGCCGCCGAACCTGCCGTACCTGCGGAAATGGAGGAGTGATGGCTCGTTCGGATGATGCAGAAGTGTTGGGCAACAGCGAGGAGGTCGCCCGTTTCGGACCACATCCGCACTGAGCCGTGCCCGATCGAATGTTGGAATGACTCGGGGATGATTTCGAGCAGTGCCCATTCGGTCTCGAAATCAGTCTGGACGACGCGGAGGGTGTTGTCGATGCTCGTGCCACCGAGTGGCTGGCCCAGTGCGATGCAGATGCCGAGCGGCACGATGTCTCCGATGAAGGCCAGGCTCGCGGCAGTTCGCAGCGGCTGCCCACGCACTCGACTCCAGACCGCAAGCGGGCACGGCTGGGGTCGCTGATCCTCGCCAAATCCAAATGTGCCGATCGCGACCCGCCTGTCGAGCAAATCAAAGAAGCTGTTCGGCCGGTTCGGAACCGCGTCAAACGGTTCAGCCAACGGGCCACAGTCTTCTGGCGGCGGGACCGACGGCATCGTGAGAAACGTCTCGCGCTTCCCTTCGGGCCGACTGGTGTGGGCACACAGCGAAGACAGCATGAGTTCGCTGTCGACGGATGCATTGACGTGCACCTGCGACGTCGCGCGACCAGCAACCGGTGTGGCCACATCAACGTCGACCACCGTGCCCGGCGCGGTATTGGTCAGGAACTGGGTCGTAATCCACATCAACGGTCGCTCGGTGACGCGCTCGGCAGCCTCGATTGATGCAGCAATGCCGGAACCGTCATAGTCGCACCGCAGTGCAATACGAGCACTGTGCCAGTGTGTGACCGTGAAGATCGCCGACTGCACCACGTTCGTCATCGGGAACCCGCCGCCTCACCACGGCGGCCGCTACTTCATTGTTGTCAAGCTCACGACGGATACCGGCGTCATCGGATACGGCGAAATCTACGTCGCCACCGTCGGGCCCCAGACCGTCGCGGCGATGGTCACCGACATCGCCGACCGATTGGTTATCGATGCTGACCCGCATCGCATCGAACTGCTGTGGCGGCAGATGTACTCGAGTGGCTACGCGCTACGACCCGACCCGACGCTGGTCGGCATCATGAGCGGCATCGAGATGGCCTGCTGGGACATCGTCGGCAAAGATGCTGGCCTCCCGATCAGCGATCTGCTGGGTGGACGCGTCCACGATCGACTCCGCACGTACACCTACCTCTACCCGACGCTCGATCGACCAGATGTGTACGCAGATCCGACCCAAGCTGCGGACCAGGCCTTGTTCGAAGTTGGGCGCGGGTTCAACGCGGTCAAGTTCGACCCAGCCGGCCCCTACACCGCCTTTGACGGCCACATGCCGAGTCTCGATGACATTGCTCGCTCAGTGGCCTTGACCGGAGCCGTCCGCGAAGCGGTTGGCGATCGAGCCGACCTCCTCTTCGGAACCCACGGCCAGTTCACCGCTGCCGGAGCCATCCGATTGGCACAGCAGCTCGAACCCTTCGACCCCCTCTGGTTTGAGGAGCCGACGCAACCCGACCTGCCCGAAGAGATGGCACGGGTCGCACGGCAAACGACAATCCCAGTCGCGACGGGCGAGCGACTCACGACGATCTCTGAGTTCGCAGCACTTGCTCATTATCAGGCGGCAGCGATTTGGCAGCCCAACCTCGGGCGTTGCGGCGGCATCTTGGCCGCGAAGAAGATCGCAGCAATCGGCGAAGCCTCAGGCTGCCAGATCGCCCCGCACCTGTACTCGGGTCCGATTCTTGGTGCGGCGAACATCCAATTTGGCGCAACGTTGCCGAACCTGTTGATCGTCGAGGCGATTCAGGACTGGTCCGGCTTCCACGCCGAATTGCTCACCACGCCGCTCGATTGGGAGGACGGCTACGTACGGCCGTCACGAGAACCGGGACTCGGCACCGAGCTGAACGAGGCTGTGGCCCTTGCTCACCCGTACGTGCCCGATCCCGATGACAGCACCGATTTGCATCTCGGTATGCACCCTTCACCGATTCGCTGAGCGATCAGCTCACCGGGTCAGGGTGCTCGATCACGGCGTCGGTGGGATC
>Ga0209603_1001059_pt1 | contig 29756 bp, 20 predicted proteins | sample COGITO_mtgs_1206_FD_184812 | JGI IMG/M metagenome (GOLD analysis project Ga0209603, IMG submission 184812) | Pelagic marine microbial communities from North Sea - COGITO_mtgs_120607 (SPAdes) (version 2) | ecosystem: Environmental > Aquatic > Marine > Epipelagic ... | reverse complement strand
CCCGTTGCGCACATGCCAATGCACGTGTCGTCGATCGTGGCCGTGTTGCACGCCACGCCGTTGGCCAGGCAGCGCGGAAAGTCGAGCATCGTCTGAAAGTTGGTGTTCTGGCCGTTGGCGTCGAGAATGGCCGCGATGGAGCACTGCGTGTTGCCCCCGGTGCAGACGCCGAGGGCGCTGGCGTCGAACACGACGCTGTCGGACGTCGTGCACGGCGCTGGCGGCGACGCTGGCGGCGGCGCTGGCGGCGGCGCTGGCGGCGGCGGCGAGGGCGGCGGCGGCGAGGGCGAGCAGTCGACCTTGCACACCTGACGGCACTGGGAGACGATCAGGTGGGGGCTGACGGTCACGTACGTGTTCCACCACATGTTGGTGTACAGGCCGTCGCCATCCGGGTCGAGGTCGCTGCGCGTGAAGCACCCCGGAAAGAACGGCGCAGCGGTGCCGCCCCACGAGGGGGTGCCCGGCGGGTCGTTGTACGACTGGGAGGTGAGCGGTTGCGCGGAGTCGGCGTCCTGCCCCACCCTCAAATCGCGCGCCGCCTCCTCGCACTCCTCGCGCGTGGTGATCTCGTACCCCGCGGGGCAGATGGACGTGGTCCGCGAGCCGCAGCGCAAGCTCGTGGTGACGCGGTGGCATTGGTTGTGCAGGCTCAGGGCCCTGCGCGGCGACGCGGTCGCGACATCCGCGCCGGTGGACGCCGCGACGAAGGCGAGGACCGCCAGGGGCATGCACGGGACAACGCACCGACGCACCCAGTGGGTGCGTCCACGCACGCAATCTCTGTGTCCGCCTTCTTACTGAGGTGTCGCCCCTTAGCAGCTTATCATTGTACACAAGCGAACATAGCGCCTTGCGTCGGCCCGGCACACGCGCTATTGTCTGCGCCCTGTGCGCCACGAACGGGCGCCCCCTCCCCCGTGCGCGCACGGGCGCCTGCGCGCATGAAGGGGCGCGCACCAAAGTCGTCGTGGAGCGCGGCGGAGCTGGCGATCCTCAAGCACCTGGTGCGCCTTTCGGTGCCGCACGGCGTGGACTACCAACGGGCGACCTTCCTGCTCGAGGGGCGCACCGCGGACGAGATCAAGAAGCGGTGCGCGTGCATCCGGGACCTCGAGCGTCGAAAGGAGCGAAGGAGAGAGTCGGCGGCGCTCGAGGCCCGCGCAAGGGCGCAAGACGCGCACAGTCCCAAGTCGGTGATGGCTTACGCCTCGGGTGGCCAGCTGCACCCCGCCGTGGTGTGGGTGTCCACAACGTGTGACGACATTCAACCGATAGAATTGTGACACGCGTTTGGTTGTTCGGTCGTTTGATTGTTTGTCACCGCCGTACACACGACTTAAAATACGCAGACCCCGGCAGGATCGCACCTCTAAGAGCTAACGCGGTCAGAACGCCGTCGAAGACTAACAAGCAAACAAACACTACCAAGAACACCGTCGCTGTTACCGCCGCCCCCGTGGCATCGTAGTGGGCCTCACACGTCGACAGGATCTGCATCCTTACCCTCTCACCGTTCAGTCCCTGGTTATCTCTATGGCTTGGTAGACGCACACGACCCCCAGCACGACCATCAGCAGGTTTGCCGCCAGCCGCAGCGGGTGCTGCCACACGCCCTGCATGGCGAGCGATTTGGCGATCTGGACCTGCTCCGCCTCGTCAGGGAGAAGGACCTGCGCCTCCGTGCGGCCGTTCAGCCGGTTCTCGACCGTGCTCACGCTCGCCAGGGGCAAGCAGCGGCGCAGCGCTTGGGCCAGGCCGGCGGCCTGGCCCTCCTCCGCCGAGAGGCGCACCAGCACGCCGTCGTCCGTGTCGCGGCGCGACACCTTTGAGATGCGCGCGTTGGCGTCGAACTCCTGCGCCTTGGCGAGGATCCGATGGTACAGGCCGGCCGACATGGCGGCGCGCTTATAGGCCCCCAAACCCCTCAGGTTGCGCCCGTGCCCTAGCGCACGAGGGCGGGTGGCGCAAAAGGGCGGGGGGGTGCCCACGTGGTTGTGAACACCCCCCCTCAGGAGGCCCTTTTGTTGATGGCCTCCCCCCCCAACTTGCCAGGTGGCGCAGGCCTGGCGGAGCTGGGGGTGGCCTTCATCTCCACTATCTGATTTGGGGGTTTGGTTTGCTTGCTGCAAGCCTCCTATCAGCCTTGGGTGGACCGACACTTTTATACCTGGATTTGGGCCGCTGGGGACGGCTTGTGGCGTCGGCACCCGATTGTGCGAGTGTGGGGTTACAAACGTGTCAATTGCTACGCCTAAAAGTCGTCGAGCTGCTCGCGCTCCTCCGCCGCCGAGCGCGCCCGCGTGCGCGGACCCGCAGGAGGAGCGGTCGACGCCTGCGCGCGATACAGCATCTCCAGCTCCTCGCGCTCCTCGCGCGCCCTGCGCACCCACGCGTCGTACTCGTCGGGCGTGATCTGCAGCGTGGGCGGCATCCCCGACGGGTCCTCCCCCCACTTGGCGAACCCGTTCTCGCCCTCGAGGGGCGTGGTGGGCAGGTCAAAGAACTCCTGGTAAAAGCTTCCAGCGGTGTCGCCGAGGATGTGATTGCGGTAATACGCCAGAAAGCCGTCCCCCTCCTCGTTGGTGAGCCCGTTGAACTCGTACTGGACCAGGGTGACCTTCATGCCGTGGGGCGGATTGTGGAACGGGTCGAGGTTCTGCTCAAACATCCGGATGTGCAGCTTGTCGACGTAGAGGGGATCGTCCTGGACGCGGTAGCGCAGCGCCTCCTGGATCTCCAGGGGCGTGGGGTTGGAGTCCAACCCGCCCACGAGGAAGAAGTAGCCGTTGACGCCGGTCATTTCCGGTAGCGGCGCGAGCGATCGGTAGGGCAGCTGCGCGACGCGCCTCTCCTCGTTTTGCATCCGCTCTCGCTCACGCAGTCGTGCAGTAGCTGCGTCCGTTTCCCCTTGACCGCCGCTCCAAAAGTCATCCCCATCTGGCGACGGTGGGTGGTTCCAAAAGGCGCCGCCCTCGCCGAGGCCGGCGAAGAGGCCGCCGCCGCCGCCGCCCGACGCCGGCGCGGGCGGCGGCACCGGCGCGGGCGCGCCGTTGCGGCGCAGCGAGGCGGCGACCTCGCTCAGGATCGGGTTGCGGCACTCCGGGCAGGTCGCCGTGCTGTTGTTGCTGCGGCTCATGTGGGTGAGGAGGCAGCCCTTGTGGTAGACGTGCCCGTTGACGCACGCCTGCGTCAGGAAGAGGCCCGGCCCGGTCCACGGGTTGGCCCCACTGTCGGCGCTCATGGGGTACGCGCAGATCGTGCAGTCGACCTCCTCGCCCTTGTCGTCCTTCCACGCCACCTCGTTGAGCGCCACGCCGGTGGTCAGGGGCGTCGGTCGCTTGGGCGTGAACTTGAGCGTGACCGCCGGCCCGTGCAGCGTGCCAGGCTTGCCGCACGGCGGGCAGACGGTGGGGACGCGACGCGCGGACATGTTTTAGCTGGCTACTTTAAACCGGCACTAACGAGCGTTATCAAAACGGCCACGCGTCGTCGCTCGAGTCCGACGGCACCCACTCGCTCTGGCGCTGGGGCCGGAGCGTCCTCGGCACGGTTTGCCAGGTAGTGAGCAGGTCCTCCGCATCCTTGAGCTGGTCGAGCATGGGCGCCTTCCGCTGCCTGAGTTTCCAGAGGCGACGCCTCGCTCGCGCGCACTCCTTGGAGCACGACTCCGTGTACCATGCCGGTGTCTTGCTTGCGGATTCTTCGCCGTGGCGCCTCAGCGATGCCTCGTACATGTCCACCTCCTCTTCGGCCCGCCGCAGCTCCTCCAGGTCCAGATCCACCCCCTCGCGCAGCTCGCGCAGGCGCCGGTAGCGGTTGCACATGGCGTAGAACCACTCCTTGTTCCCCACGGGCAGGCGCGGCTCGGGCAGGTGCGCCGCGTGCTGCGTCGGACGGGGCGCGTTCGGGAACACGTTGCGCATCAGCGCCGCCCAGACCACGTCCTCGTCGCGTAGCCGGTTGTGCAGCTTGTTCGCAGAGAGCCAGTTCGCGACGGTGTCGCACGCCTGCTCCTTGGCGCCCTCCTCGTCGCCCGCACTAATTTGTTGCAGGATGGTGCGCACGATCTCGAGCTCGGGCAGGCCGAGCGCCTCGTCCATGACCCCGGCGGCCGCGGGGGTCGGCCGGAGCGGCGCGTTGGAGCCGCCCGCCTCGTCGTCGTTGGTGCCGTCCGTGGGCATGAGCGCCAAGAGGGGGAGGTGCATCGCGCGTGCGCGCGGTGCAGTTACAACACGCCCTCCATGTTACAAGTGACAAGCCCACGACTTATTCCAAGGCACGTGTCCAGCCTACTGGCCGTTGGCGTCGCGGCTGCGGAACCTGGGCACGCTTCGCCAGTTGACCCAGGCGTTGAACTGCGCCTCGGTCAACATCGGTGCTCCCACGAGCGGGTGGAGCGTGCTGCTGTCCAGCTGGGGCCGGTCCCTGGACTCGGTGGACCACGTGTACGCGACGTAAAACCAGATCGGCACCAGGTTGTGCCAGTGCGAGACCCCCCCAAACCCCTGGGCCACAAGCATCAGCCAGGCACGGGCGACGTCGGCCGGGAGCTTGAGCGCAAACTCGCAGCGCTGGACGACCCCCTGGTTGAGCGGTTGTCCGGACCGAGGCCCCGTGATGCGCGGCTCCTCCGCGCGGGTCCACACCCAGAGCCGCTCAAACCAGGGGTCGACGGACGTGCGCATCTCGGGCAACCCTAACCCAGGCTCGCGCATCGCGTCGGCAAAGGCGCGGCGCCAGTGCATCGGCGTGTTGGACCGCTCCACGCCGGTCATCGGGCCCTTGAGCCAGAAGCGCCACCGAATCGTCACGTCGGTGGCGGCCCAGCCAACGGGCCGGAAATTGGCGATCGGGTCGTCCGCGCGCATCTCGGCCATGGCCTCCTCCAGCATCCAGTTGGCCTGCTGCCGCGGGGGCGCGCGCGCGGCCTCGCGTTCCTCGCGCTCGCGTTCTTCGCGCTCCCTCGCGTTCTGCTCCGCCCATGCCGCCCACGCCCACTCCTGGTACTCCTGCCAGGTCATGTTCAGGCCTGCGTTCTCTTGGCTGTTCATTGTGGCGACGGTCGCGTCGGTGTCCTCGTCGTTGATGCCGGTCATGACGGCGACCGACTGGCCGGCCTGCTGGGCCGGCCTGATGCCGAGCACGCGATCCATGGCCGTCACGTAGCCCCAGTGGCCAATCGTCCCTGTGAGCCAGTCGGCGAAGCGCTCCGCAACGGCCTCGGGAAGGTGCAGCCGGAACCGGCACCGCGTGAAGGCCAAAGCGTCGGTTTGTGCCGGCATGTCTCTTGGGGTGGCGTTCCCGTGGAGCACCTGGATGCCCAGCCGCTGCCCCCAATTCTCGATCGGGTTCGTCGTCCATGGCCACTCCGCGCGCATGTGGCGGGCAAAGAACGCGCGCGTCGCGTTCCAAGTGGCTTGGTCGGTGGGCACGTGGCCCTTGATGAAGAAGGTCCACTGGACGGCGTGGTCGTCGATGTCAGGCGTCACCACGTATGCATCCTCCTGCGCCCACCGCGCCTCATGCGTCACCACGTATGCATCCTCCTGCGCCCACCGCGCCTCATCCTCGCGTTCCTCGCGCTCGCGTTGTTCGCGCTCCCTCGCGCGCTGCTCCGCCTGCTGCGCCTGCCGCCGCCGGCGCTCGTCGAGCTCCTCCTGGGTGGGGCGGCTCACGTCCGTGAGCACCTCCTTGAACATGGGCGTGCGGCAGTCGGGGCACTTCTTGTCTTGGAAGCGCTGCATGAACCGGAGGCAGCCCTTGTGGAAGGCGTGCCCCCGGACGCACGCCACGGCCGTGAAGCCGCCACCCTCGCCAGGAAAGGGCCACGCGTACCGCTCGTCCTCCGACGGGCGCGCCAGCGGGTAGGTGCAGATGGAGCAGACCTCGTCCTCGGGCCACTGCGCGTTGCCCAGGTTGCCGCCCGTGGGCACAAGCGTTAGCCGGTTCAGACTGGGCAGCATGTTCGGAACGCGCGCGCGGCTGTGTTGGAACGCTTACCCATGGTTGCGCCACGGCGGCTATATCGAAACGCGATGATACGCCCGACGCAAAGCGCAACAAAACCCACTAAAACGCGACCCAAAAAAGGAAGATTAGTAAATCTCGTGATCGAGATTCGTTTGCTTCAAGAACTTTTCGAGCACCTGGCCCAAGAGCGAGGTGCTCGAAAAGCACCTTCTAAAAAAATTCTAGAAAAAAAGTAGTGGGTTTTTTTTACTCGTCGTCGCTGTCCGCAACACAATCCGCGGCCACGTCCACAAACTCGCTCTGCGCAAACGAGACGTCGGGAAGGACCACCCGGTCGGCCAGCAGGGGCGGCTGGGGCAGGTCGGGTGGCGGCGCCGGCCGCGCCATCCCGTTCGCGTCGCACGCCTCGACGACGCGCTGGTACGCGCGCAGCTTGGCGACCTGCTCCCTGCTCACCTGGTAGTTGCCGCGCGCGTCCAGCGGCACGCACGCGCTCAGGATGCGCTGCGTCTGCCGCCACCGGCTCTCGCCGTTGACAAAGTGGGAGAAGTCCTCGTCGGCCGCCGCCTTCGCGAGGCGCAGGCGCTTGTCGTCGTGCAGGCGCAGCTTGGCGAACGTGACCGAGCGCCTCGCCGCGAACTGGATGATCTCGACGGGCCTATTCTGCCCGATCCGGTGCACCCGCCCGAAGGCCTGGTCGACCGTCGCCGCGTTCCAGGGGAGCGAGCCCACCGACAGCAGCACCTCGCAGCCGGGGCACAGCGTGATGCCCTTGCCCGCGCTCGAGAGCAGGAGGACGCCCTCGTGGCACGCCAGGAACTCCTTGACCATTGCGCCGCGCTGCTTGGCGCTGCGCGTGCCGTCGAACAGGAACACCTCGCCCACCGCGCGCGTTCCCTGCAGGTACCGCCGCAGGATCTTGAGCTGCGTGGTCGACTCGGAGAAGACCGCGACGCGCCGGTGGCCAGCCTGCTGCCTCGACCGCACGACGCGCCAGATGAGCCGCATCGCCTGACTGGGCGCTTCGGCCGCCGCGTCGTACAGCTCGGGCTCCGCCTTGAAGGCCTCCGCCCCGCGCGTGCCCAGCACGGACGAGAACTCGAAGTTGCCGAGCGCGATGATCGCGGAGAAGGCCGCGCGCTGCTCCTCGCCCCACTGCGACGGGAACGCCGGCGTCACCGCCGGCGCCGCAACCCCCTGCACCAGCTGCTGCGCGGAGGCGAGCACGCTGTTGTGCTGCTCGATCGCCTCCGCGTCGGCCGTGCCGTCTGTGCGGAGGCCCACAAAGGGGTCGTACTCGATCAGCAGCTGCCGCTTTGCCGGCAGGTCGAGGAAGCTCGCGTCGACGCGGTCCACCAGCTCGCGATGGAAGGCCCGCACCGCGGCCTTGTCGAGCGTGTGCTCGCCGTCCTTGGTGCGCACAAAGCGGCGCGGCACCGGCCCACCCATCGCGTCGAGCGTCTTCGCGAGGTGCCCAAGTTGGCCCGGCTTGCTCGTCACGGGCGTGCCCGTGAGCCCCAGCTTGTACGTCGACACGGCCGTGAACATGCCGACCACGTGCCCCGCGTAGGTGGTCGGGTTGCACACCTCGTGGAGCTCGTCCACAATTGTAAGGCAGATTTGCGGGGACGCGTGCACCAGCAGTTTGTACAGCGGGTGCACGGGCGGCAATCGTCCGGCAAGCTCCGCGCGCCGCTTATCGTCCGAGGGCGCCACGCCGTGCCTGAACCGCTGCATCTTGGGCTTGTGCGCGTCCTCCGGCGCGTCGCTCTTGTAGACGAAGCTGAGGAAGGCCGCCACCAACACGTCGGGCGTGGTGATGATCACCGCGGCGCGCGCGATGGCCTCGTCGGTCAGGGCCGCCTGCTGGCTCGCTCTGAGCACGAGGTCCCCCAGCGTCGTCCACGATTGCACCGTCTCGCACCACACGTCGAGCACGCTGAGGGGGACCACGATCAGCGTCTTCGTTTCGTTTCGGTGCGGGTTGAGCTTCCGGATGTACGCGAGCGCCAGGATGGCCGTGATCGTCTTCCCCGATCCCACGTCGTGGATGCAGATCTGGCTCGCCTTGCGGCTCGACCACGCCTCGTCGGGCCGGCACCGCCCTATCAGCCGCTGCGCCGCGATCACCTGGTGCGTGAACAGCTTGCGCCTCTGCCCCCTGGCGTCGCGCATCTTCAGGATGCCGTGGCTCTCGCCGCTCCTCTCGGCGCACATCTTCTTCGTGAAGCGCGCCACGGCGTGGCGCGCGCAGCGCTTATCGTCGTCGCTCAGGTCGGAGAACCGCACCTGCTTCACCATGGCCGTCTTTGTAAGCCCCTTCCTCGCCAAGAGTTGCAGATGGGCGCCAAGCTAGCGCCCCTGCTTACTCTGCAACTTGTGCGTTACACATTGCCCGGCAACCCCCCGTGACCACAGCCATGGGTGCGGTGGGCGTGGAGGCGCTGCGCTGGTGCCTGGACTCGTTCGCGTCGCCCGTCGCCAGGGACGACATTGGGTGGCGGAGCCTGGCCGACGTGCACGCGCTCGACGACGCCGAGATAGAGCAGCTCATGGGCTGCCGCGTGGTGCGCGTCGACGAGCAGTGGCAGGTCGAGCTGCTGGCGTCGCAGCTGCGCGACGCCGACAAGGGCTACGAGGCGGTGCGGCTGATGCGCCTCCTGTGCATGCTCGTGCGTGCCGAGATGGCCACGGGCGCAGTCGCGACGACGGCGCTTGAGGACGTGACGCTGCGGATTGCGTTGCGAGAGGAGAGCCACGTTCCGCTGGTCATGGCCTCGTGCGTGCGCCTGGCGCGGGTACTGGCCTGTAAACTAGATGCGGTGGGTGGTCTGGCGCAGATATGCGAGAATGTGTAGTGTGAAGAACAGGGGTGGCGCGTGTGGGTGCGCGTGGGTGTGCGTGGGTGCGCGTGTACGCGTGTGCGTGTGAGTGTGCGCGCATCACCATGGCGGAGGAAGAGTCCATCGACGCATTCTCTTGCGAAGAGTGCCGCGCCTTGGAGCTCCTGTACACGTACTGGTTTCGAAACGTGCACATCGATATCCGGCTGCAGGCCGCGCCGGCCGGGTCGGACGACCACGTCGCGCTCGCTGGCGTGACGATGGGCCCGAGGCAGGTGCAATTCCTGCACGACGCCATCGATGCGCTTCGGGCCTACATGCTTCGGGACCGCGCGCTCGAGTACGTGACGCCCATCGGTCGGCCCGAACCCGCCGTCTTCGTCGAGGAGGAGCTCGACCTGCTGCGCGATCGGGTGCACGCCGACATGCAAGCGAAGGTTGCTACGGGCGACCTCAACGCGCTCAAGGAGGAGCAGGCCAAGACCATCAGGCGCCTCCGCTTTCGGATCGGGGACATCGACTACTTGCGCGAATCGGTGGCGATGTTTGGCCTGCGCGCGATCCAGTGCGACCAGCAATTGCCGCTCACCGAAGAGCCGTTCGAGTACAAGGACCACCAGGCGGTGGACGCGCACATCCACGCGTACCTGGAGCCCTCGGGGATGAGCGACACCGGCTGGTATGTCGACGGGGAGGACCCCGTCACAACGAAAGCGGAGGACGAGCGGCTGCCCAACCACGACGGGGACGAGGACTGGTACGGCAAGGGGCAGCGCGCCGGGCGGAACCCCAGCTTTGACCTCGCGTTCCTGCACCCCATGTACAGCGAGGAGCCGGTGTGGTCCGAGTTCGTTGCCGACGCGGAGAACGCGCGGAAGCGCGAGACGTACTTCTCGGCCAGCAACGCGTGGTCGATCCGAACGATCGAGGACCTGCGCGAGGCCACGATCCGCGCCTACTACAACCAGCCGGATCCCGTGCAGGACCTCGACGACGACGTCGACGACGTGGCGGCGCGCGAGGTGCAGATGCTGCGGAAGCGCGAGGCGCTCAAGAGCGGGAAGTCGAAGATCGGATACCACGACGAGTGGGCGCCGATGTACCACGGCCTCCTCCGCGAGGCGCTCGACCCATCCACGCGCACCTACCAGCAGAAGGAGGCCGCGGCTGCCCGGCACTTCACCGCGCTCAAGGAGCGCGAGCTCGATGCGTGCGAGGGGCCCGCCAACACGCTCTTTGTGTGGCGCCTCGTGGTGGTGCACCTGCGCATGCTGCGGCGGATCGGGTCGAGCAGCGACCCGCTGCCGGCCGTGCAGATCACCACCGGCTTCGACATGGCCTCGCTGGTGCAGAACGTGGCGCACGTGCTCAAGTACAGGCGGTGCATCAAGCTGGCGAAGAGCATCTACAAGACGGCGGGCATCGGGTCGCTGCACGACCAGTACCGCGCGAAGCTGCTCAACGTGGAGCACGCGCACGCGCACCAGGACGAGAGCCCGACGGAGCTGGGCATCGCGAGGCGCATCATTCGGCAGGCGCACGTCGCCAACTACCACGCGTACCTGTACGACACGTACAAGGACCGGTCCACGCACGTGGTGAAGCGGGACATCGACACGGGACAGGAACTGGAGTACGAGCCCGAGGCGCACCTGACCAACCCGCCGATGGCGCCCATCATGTGCTCGGCGCCACCGCGCATGGGCAAGTCGGCGCTCACGATCCTGATGGCGTCCTTTGCGGCCAAGCTGGGCGGCAGGGTGCTGATCGGCGTTGCGCCCAACTCGAAGATCCCAACGGAGGCCTTGGAGGCCAAGGTGCGCTCCATGGAGTGGAAGGGGAGGCAGAACCTGGCGCCGGGGTCGATCCAGGTGTACTCGGAGGACGAGAGCAGCCACCTCGTGGCAACGAACAACACCCTGCACGCGCTGGCGAGCAGCACCCACTCGTGGGTGCTGCACATCCGCGACGAGGCGCAGAGCGTGATCAAGCAGGCCGTCAACATCAAGGCGCTCATGGACGACACGCTTCCGCTCTTCTACAACCTCAACATGTGCGTTTCGGCGACCCTGATCCCCGTGTGCATCTCGCCGGGCCTGACGGGAAGCATCGGGTCCGTCAGGAGTCTCATGGACGTGCACGTGACCAAGGACCCGTGCAACCCCCACATCGACGAGCTGACGACCCGGAGCGCGTGGGAAAAGTGCGTCGTGAAGCAGCCGTGGAGCTTCCCCGTCGGCCCGGACTTCCTGGTGCCATCGAGGAGCTACTACCCGACCGACTACCCGGAGGACGCGTCGAAGCGAATGGATGCCTGGTACAGGGCGTACTACGCCGCGAACGGGTCCGAGGCGCGCGAGACCAATTACTACGGCACGTGGTTCCACGTGGAGGAGTTCAGAGACGGGAGCCACTTTCTGTCGTCCAAGGAGGTCGTGCTCATCGACGACTCGTTGGAGCGCAACCGCCGCCGGCTCCTAAAGTTCCTCAAGGCGGAGCGGGGCGACGACGACGCGGGCAAGCAGAGCGACAGCGATGCCGAGTACGGCGCCGGCCGTGGGCAGCGCCCACCGCAGGGAACCGTCGTGGTGAAGAACAAGCGGAAGGGCACGAACGACAACGCGGACGGCAACCGCTACGATCTGCTCGAGGCGTACGCCGAGGCGCTCCGGGTGTTCAACATGGAAAACACGTGGTACTTCAACGAGGTGCTCGATGCGTGGGAGCAAACCGGGCCACGCCGCGTCGCCAACGCGCCCATCGCGTCCCTCAGCTCCGACGCCGTCTGGCTGCTCGAGCAAGCGAGCAACTGGATGGACGAGTCGCCGAGGAGGAGCGCGTTCACGGATGCCACGCTCTACCCCACGCTGATCAGCGCCCCCGTGAACAGGATGATCGGCAAGAACGGGCGCATCGAGTGGGCCGTGCTGCTGTGCAAGATGGCGTGGCTGCGCATGCACAAGGACTACGTCAGGGGGCACATCCGTCGCGACACGCCTCCCGACGTCCTCGCCCAGCGCTACGGCCTGACGATCCTGCTCTACACGACGTACACCGACAACGACAAGTACGCGCACATCGTCGCCTCGCCCGAGGACATCAGGATCAGCCCCGAGACCAGCCGGCTCGTGGCCATCACCTTCGATCCCCGGCTGCCGGAGAACCGCTTCAGGAACCACAAGTTCACGAGCACGATGCGCGACGGGGTCACGCCCGCGCTCCCGACGGGCACGCTGATGCCCAACGCGCTCGTGCCGACCATCGACGCGCAGACGTACGCCAACTACCAGGCGGAGCTCAAGGTGAACTCCGGACTGAGCGCATCGGACTTTCTGCAGGGCAAGGGCCGTGGCAGCACGCAGGCGAACGAGCCCGTGCCCATCAAGAAGAAGCTGTACCGCTTCGACATGACGCGGTGCTACAAGCGAGGCGACGGCGTCGCGCAGGAGAAGAAGCGGCCGTACGACCTTGCGCCGCGGGCGGCCGAGCCCCTGTACGCGCCGGGCCCGGAATCCGACATCGACGCGTCGTCCACGGCCGACGAGGGTGGCGAGGGCGACGGGGGCGACGAGGGCGTGTCGGCGAGCGACCTGTTCGACGACATGAGTGGCGGCGACGCGTCGCCGAGTGGCGCCAGCCCGCTGGACGGCATCGCGCAGCGCGCGTACTCGTTCGGCGACGACTTGAGCGACGCCTCGACCGACTTGGAAGATGGCGTGCCCGTGGTCGTGGACGCGGGGGACGAGTGGGAGGACGCGTGGGAGTATGTGGAAACGGCGCCGCCGGAGCTCCGCGGCGACGACGACACGCTGTACGGCAACGACGACGACCGGCTCACGGGGGACTGCGACCCCTCCCTCGACGGCGACGACCCGTTCGGGGCGGACCCGCCACCCATCACCGACATGAACGGGATCGCGCTGCGGCTGTGCGTCACGGGGTTCAAGAACGCGCAGGACGCGATCGAGGCCTCGTACAAGAACTGCAGCATCGTCAAGGTGGCCGCGCTCGGGTATCAGATGTTCGAGGCGGGGCTCACGCTGCAGACCACCTTCAAGGCCACCAACGCGGATGGCGTCGAGGAGCAGCACCTGTTTGTGCCCAAGTACATGAACTTTGCGATCAGCCTTGGCGCGGAGAAGGACGGCGAAAAGCTGGGCCCCGACCTGTCGCACATGTACCAGCTGATTGGGCGCGGCTTCGTCGACATGAAGGACCGGCGGCTGCCGAGCGACTGGAAGCTCAACCTGCTGTCGCGCCAGGGCATGCGCAACTTTTGCAAGCTGTACGGCAACGCCGAGCTCCTGTTCAGCCAGATCGGCAACGAGAGCATCGAGGGGCGCAAGCTCACGCTCGGGACCACCCTCGAGCTCATGACCACGAACGGGAATTACGACTACGATAAGGTGCTGAACAAGTGGGTGATGCGGCTGGATCCGAGGCACTTCGTTCCCATTCCCACCCTCCACGAGGTCCTTCTGGTCGAGAGCCACTACACGCGGCCGTTCCGCAACATGCGCTACTGCCTCGAGGGCCGCACGGGCAGCTGGCCCGGCCCCGCGGAGTGGTCCGAGCTGACGCCCAGCGACCTGAGCGACGAGGCCACGGGGAACGCCCCGCCGCCGCCGAGGCGTCGGCGGCAGACGGAGGAGGAGTGGCAGCGGGAGGCCCAAGAGAGAACCGACCTCAACCGCCAAGTGGAGGCCGCGCGGCAGGGCGGCGCCGAGGTGATGGCCGCGTACCACCGCGCCGGCGCGCCGAGCCCCGCCCCGGGCGACAACGTGCTCGACCCGAACCTCGAGCTCTACCGGCACGAACGCGTCGTCACCAAGGGCATCCACGTGGGGCGCGACCGCAAGCCCCTCGACGATGCGCCGACGGATGACGACGACGACCCGCCGGACTCGCCACCCACTCCCAAATGCGCCAAGAAGAAGAAGGCGGCGCCACCGAGTTCGCCCTCCGCGTCCTCCTCCTCCGACAGTGACGAGTTCAATCCGTCGGACCCGTGGTACATGCAGTAGTGGCGTGAAGGTGCCAGTGTAAAAACGCCCCCGTTTGAACGATCACGAGTGGGTGCACGCAAACACGCACGCAAACACGCGAATTGCAAGCGGTCGCTCACTTGGCGTCCTCGGGCGGCGAGGGCGCGACAGCGCCGTCCTTCATGATGTAGCGCTCTTGCGAGCTGACGTCGTTGTGCAGCACGCTCTTGATGCGAAACGGGAGCGAGCGCGCCTCGAAGCCCTTGAGCCCCACCAGGTGCGGGTTCATCGCGTGCACGTGGAACTCGAAGAAGCCCCACTTGCGGTGCTCGTGCAGGCTGCCCGACGTGCACTTGCTGCGGACGTTGAAGCCGATGTTGGCGACGCCCCGCTCCATCTCAAACTCGTAGAAGCTCGGCTTGCCGCCGTTGAGCGTGCACGGCGGCGACTCGTTCGGGTGGAGCAGGAACCCGTGGTCCGGGCGCGCCTTGAACATGTCGGCGTGCGCGGGCTCGCGCGTGGCCCCCTCCGAGGTGTCGCTCGCCAGCTGCAGCGAGAGGAAGAGCACCATCCGGTCGTCCAGGTAGCCCCAATCCTTGCGCTCCGAGACCGGGTAGGCCTTGCGGATCAAGCCCAGCAGCTCGGTCTCCGAGCAGTTGTGCACCTGCCCGTTCGTGCCGTGCTTGCAGAGGCGGACCACGAGCTCGATCTTGTGCGACGCGTAGCACACGTAGTGCGGCTCCTTGCGCTTGTCGCGCAACCCCATCTTCACTTGCGTGATGGTGTGCGGAAACTTGCCGCTCCGCACGGCGCAGAGCGAGCCGGCGCCCCGCCTCGTCTCGCTCGTCGACGGGAAGGCGAGCTGGCCGAACTCGTCCGCGTTGGGGACGTACGGGCGGCCGTGCCGGTCCTGCGAGCCGTCGTCGATGCTGATGAAGTAGGTCTGCTCGATGTGGTGGCGCAGGTTGGCATCCGGCAGCTCCCGCGCGGGCCACTGCGCGGGTGCCGCCACCGCGGGGCTGCGCGCAGCGCCGCCACCGCCGCCGCCGCCGCCGCCATTCGCGTTGGCGGGCGGTGCCGCGCGGCTCTCCGCGCGTGGCGCGCCCAGCGTCTCCTCCACGGTGCGCAGCTTCTTGTGCGCGCGGCGACCCGAATCGACCAGGTCCCACAGGTGGCCGAGCATCGGCGTGGCGCCCGACCTGGGTCGCGTGAGCGTCGTGGACTGCGCGCCGCCCGGGAAGAAGGTGACCGACTCGACGCGGCCGCCGTCGCCCTCGACAAACGCGCACGCGTCCATCGGGTCGGCGTTCGCGCTCGCCGCCGTCACCAGCGCAATCTCGGTTCCCCCACCTTGAGGCGTGGGCGTGGGCGCCGCGCCTTCGGCGTCGCTCGCTTCTTGGTCGGCTTGGGCGGCTTGGGCGGCTTGGGCGGCCTTGGAGCCTTTGGGGGCTTTGGGGGCTTTGGGGCCTTTGGGGCCTTTGGGGCCTTTGCCGTTGGCATTGACGCGCGCGACGGTGAAGGCGGTGGCGGTGGAGGCGGCGACGAGGGCGGCGGCGGGTGCGCTGGACATCTGGGGCGGGGGCCGGGGCGCGTTATTGTCGGCCCACGCCGCCTCGCCCCGTGGTCGCCTCTCGGACACAAGACGCAAATCTTTTTAGTGGGTTACTATTTTTTTTTAGAAGGTGCTTTTCGAGCCCCTGCCTCTCGCCCAGGGTGCTCGAATAGTTGCTGAAGCAAACTGATCTCGAGCTCGAGATCGGAATTTGTACTTTTGCAAGTTTGCATTCTTTTCGTTACAAACGAAGCGCCACACAAAACCGGCGTCCGCTACGATTCCTTCCACTCGGCGTCGTCGCCGTCGTCGCCGTCGTCCTCGTCGTCGTCGCTGGGCGCCATGGCGACGCTCGCGAGGAGGCCCGCGCGGCTGAGCACGTCGGCGTCGAGCCGCAGCTTCTGGAAGATGCGGCGCGTCTCGGCGCTCATGCCGCTGTTGTCGATCGCCCGGCGCCGCGTCTGCTTCGACTTGGCGATGGCCTGCGTGAGCTGCTGCTGCGAGTGCTTGAGCTTCCGGTTGGCGAACGTCTTCGTGATGCAGTTCGTCGCCACGTTCAGCGCTTGCTGGTTCGCCTTGACGATCGCGCGCTGCGGGTGCTGCGACGCGGCGGCCGCCACGTTGGCGTGCGCGCACACCTCGCCCAGCTTGTTGTAGCCGAGGATCTCCTTGAGCAGCCGCATCTCCCTGTCCAAGCAGTCGACGTACGGCAGCGCCACGCCCGCCTTGGCCGCCGCGGCGAGCACCTTGACGGGCGGCACCTGCCGCGCGCTCCCGTAGCCCTCGACCTCGAAGAGCTGGTCGCGCGTCCGCGCCGCCACGCAGTCGGACGAGCCCTCGGTGATGAAGTCGTAGTACCACGCCCGCTTCTGGTTCGCCAGGCGCCGCGCGGTGAGCTCCTCGTCGCTCTCGCACCCCTCGCGGTTGATGCGCACGCTCCGCGCCACGCGGCCCAGCCGCTGCGCGGCGGCGGCGAGCCCGGCGTCCGCGTCCACCACGCACACGAAGCAGAAGCGGTCGTAGTGCACGTCCATGGAGCTCTCGCCCACGGTCGTGCACACCATGCCCTTGAGCTTGCCCGTGTTGAACCGCTCCACGATCTCGGCGTTCGCCTCGGGGTTGCGGGACTTCTCCTCCACGCCGTGCGCGACGCCGCCGGAGAGCACGACCCAGCCCTCGCCCAGGCACTCGCACACGATCTTGGCCACGACCAGGTGGTTCGCAAACACGATGCCCTTGTGCCCCGCCGCGGTGTGCTGCGCGCAGATGGCCACGAGCGCGTTCAGCTTGTTCGGGTTGAGCGCGGCGAGGTAGATGTTCTGCACGCCGACGGCCTCGCGGTGGGCGAGCGCGAACTCGCGCGTGAACTCGGTGCGCACCGCGGCGCGCGTGATCTTGGCGATCAGCCCCACGTCCTCGAGGTCCTTGGTGCGGCGCCGGAAGAGCACGGGGCCGAACCACCCGAAGGCGCGCGCCTCGTGCTCGAGGCTGCTGTGCGGGCCGAAGGCGCGCAGCTCGCTCCGGTACAGCGTGGCGGTGAACCCCAGCATGCGCTTCGCCGTCGTCGCGAGCTGCCGGATCATGGGCTCGTACGTCTTCGCGTTGGCGTGGTGGAACTCGTCGAGGCACACAAGGTCCCACGGCGTCTCGAACACGACCTTGCGCGCCTCGTTGCTCGCCTCGCCGCTGCTGCTCATCGCCTTCGAGAACATGCCGTACGTCGTGATGAAGTAGCAGTACGGCGCGTTGCGCTTGGGCACCTTCTTGCTCTTGCCGCTGAACACGTGCAGCTGGAAGTCCCAGATCGACGTGTTCTTGCGGATGGCCTCGGCCATCTGGAAGACGCCCTGCGACTCGTAGCACAGGACGAGCCCGAGCGTGCCGGCGGCCATGAGCGCCTCGATGATCACGGCGCTCTTGCCGCAGCCGCACGGCGCCACGAGGATGCCGTTGCCCACCGTCGACCGAATGGCGTCCATCATGGCCTCCTGCGGCTCCGACTTCTCCAAAAACTTGGAGCTCTCCTTGAAGCGGAACTTGCGCGCCGACGCCATCGCGGCCGCCGCCCCTTGGCCGGCGACAAATAAGGGGGGGGTGTGTTCGGAACGTCACGAGCGCATTCCCTCGTGCACGCGCGCCTTACAATTCACAAGTTGCAGAGACGGTTGTGACATAAGGTGTGTAACGCACCCAAGAGAGTAGGCACGGGGCGGAGGGTCCAATGGAGGCCGAGGAGGCGGCCGAGGAGGCGTTCGCGCCCGTGCCCGTGCCCACGGCGTCGGAGCTTCGGGGCACGGGTGAAAACGTGGGTCCAAGCGGCGATTACACGCCAGAACCGGGTTCGGGAGTATTGGAGATGGACCGATTCGAGGCCAATTTGAGTAATAACCTTACGAATTTTATGTCCGGAGGGCCGCAGAAGCTGAACCTTGCACGCGCACCAACCCCGCTGTTCAACGAGCAGACAAACGCCGCGAAGTACGCCGCTTTGGGCAGGAAACCGACAATGGACGCGCTGCAGTTTGAGAGGTCGTTCAGCGATGGTTGGGTTCAAGCGTTCGGCACCAATCAGGATCGTCTAAACTGTAACGTGGCGGCATTCGACGCATTTCGGGCGATCCAATTCCTCATCAACCAGAGCCTGAACCTTCCAGACTTCCCGCCGCAACTTCGGCAGGATTTCCAACTCCACGTGATCGACGCCAACAACGTCTTCAACCAAAGAAACGACGTGCACAAATTGACCATGTTCCAAGCGGCATTCCAACGACTTTCGAGGAGACGGCACGAGCTGCTACGCTACGGACCCGTGGTGCTGATCCAGCGGACCAACGTCACCGAGCAGATTCTCGGATACAGCGAATCGACACCGCTCGTTTACAAACCGCGCGCCGTTCGGACCCCTACTCGGCTTGGACTGACGCGGTTGTACGACACCCTCCGCCCTCTGCACGGCGGGCTTGGATACCCCGTGCTCATCCTTGAGATCAACATAGTGACCTGCCACGAATCGAGCCGCGCTTATGGCACCAGCCCAGCTCGGTGGCCGTGCTTTCGAATCAAGGCAAAGAAGGAGAGTCGCGACGCCAACGGCGAGTCCTTTTTTCATCCCTTGGACGCCCAACGCAGGCCAGTCAAGCACCGTTACGTGCAGGATGACGGCCACAAGCCCGGGTATAGGTCTGTGTGCAACGTGTTTGGTGGCCCCGGCGTTCCGCCAGAAGATGCCCAGGCTAGGGAAGGCCTGATACGCGATCCGACAGAAGATGACGCAGGGAACCTAATCAGCGGAAACGACGGGGGTTCGGGCGTGCGCCACTACCTGTGCGAGTACGACGATGCAGTTGTGGACGAGTGCGTCGAGTTTTTCCGCGCTACTGGGCAACCCACCCAAACGTATGCCGACGCGACGCGCATCTCGTGCGACCAAAACAAGTCCCGGGACAGTAATCGTACAGACGTTTGGAACAGCATGGCACGGTTGGGAGACAGGGTTCGCACGCGCATCTACCGGATGGCCTACTCCACCGACATGCAAGGCGCGGTGAATGACAACGGGGGTGGCGCGGTGACGCTGCCCACAACCCCTGGGGGACCCACGAGGGCACCCCACCACACGCAGACCGCTGACGGACAAAACGAGCACTTGCTCCACCCGCCAGGTTGGTTCACCGACGACAGCGATCTCAATTGTGACCCTAACCCTATCGGCGGTCGCGGAAAGGGTGGACGGGGTTGCGCTGGTGGTGGCGGAAGGGGCGGCGCCGGCGGTGGCGGTGGCGGCGGTGGTGGCGGTGGCGGTGGCGGCGGAAAGGATCGTGGCGGAAAGGGTCGTGGCGGTGGCGGCGGAAAGGGTCGTGGCGGTGGCGGCGGAAAGGGTCGTGGCGGTGGCAGCGGAAAGGGTCGTGGCGGCGGCGCCCGGACCGCTGCGGAGTGTGCGGGGGCAAGCGTCACCGACGCGGTCTTTGCGGCTTACGAAGCGCATCACTACAAGTAAAAAAACGCAACACAACTCAAAAGTCGTCACGGAACGCCTCTATCGCGCCGCGCGGCGCGTTGCCCTCGGCGTCGGGCCGCGCAGCAAGGCCCATCCAGTAGTAGGCCGCGTGGCGCTCGATCAGGGGCACAAGGACGCGGCGGCGCGCGATGCGCCAGAGCCACCGCCCGGTGCGGTGGAAGCTTGGGTAGGAGTAGCCGCGCAGGTGCTCGAGGAACTCGGGGTGTAGCCTCTCGCCAAAGGCGTGCGCGTTTTTGAACATGTCGTGTGCCGGGAAGTTGTTCACCGGCGCCATCTCCCACGGCTCCGACCCGAAACGCCACGTGCTTAGGTCGCGGTTGAAGTTGTGAGCCTCCTCAAACATGGAATCGCAGCTGTAACTCCCCCTCACGTCCCAGCCACTCAGGTCACCATTGAAGGCGTACGCCTTTTGGAACATGTTGCGGAAGTACCGCACTTTTGAGACGTTCCACTTGTTGAGGTCGCGGTTGAAGGCCCACGCACCAGCAAACATGGCGGCCATATTGGTCACGCGCGACGTGTTCCACGTGTTCAGGTCGCCGTTGAAGACGCGCGCACCAGAAAACATGGCGCCCATGTCGGTGACGTTTGACACGTCCCATGCGCTCAGGTCGCCGTTGAAGGAGTGCGCATCAACAAACATGCCGTTTGTGGCGGTCACGTTGCCGACGCGCCACGTGCTCACGTCGCCGTTGAACTCCTCGGCCCCCGCGAACATGCAACGCATGTCGGTGACCTTGGACACGTCCCACTTGCTCAGGTCGCAGTCGAGCTGTTTGCAATTCACAAACACGCGGCTCATGTTGGTCACGTTGGAGACGTCCCAGCGCGACAGGTCGGGAATGCGCTCGTACCCGTAGCCGCGAGGACGGTTGAACAGCCCGGACATGTCCGTCACGCCGGACACGTCCCAGCGCTCCATCGGCCCGTACTCCGCAAGCACCGACTCGCGGCAGTCGTCGCGCAAGAACAAGCGCACGGCGTTGCGCAGCGAGGCATTGTCGAAGGCGGTCATGCGTGCCCCCCGTGTGCGACAAACTTGGGTGGGGGCCTGTTCGGAATGCGCCCGTGCTCGGACCATGCCGGCCCGACAAACTTTGTTCGCGGTGCCGTGTTCGGTGGTCTTACGGCCTTACACACTTTCCCTCCGTGCCCGGCGCGCAAATGCCTAGCGACACATCTTGTTACACAAACACCACGTGCACGACTCAAAACTCGTCTCGGAACGCCTCGATCGCGCCGCGCGGCGCGTTGCCCTCGGCATCGGGCCGCGCGGCGAGGTTCATCCAGTAGTAGGCCGCGTGGCTCTCAATCAGCGGCACAAGGACGCGATTGCGCGCCATCCGCCATAGCCACCGCCCCGAGCGGTGGAAGTCTCGCTTGTGCAGGGTCGCAAGCAGTTTGGGCGGCAGCCGCTCACAAAACGCGTGCGCGTTCAGGAACATGGCGCTGGTGCGAAAACTCTTGCGGCCGGCCGGGACCTTCCACGTGCTCAGGTCGCGGTTGAAGTTGTGCGCGCTCTCAAACATGCTTTCGTAGCCGCCGCAGCCGCGCGTGTCCCAGTTGCTCAGGTCACCGTTGAAGGAGTGCGCCTTGAAGAACATGTAGGCCATGTCGAACACGCCTGACACGTCCCAGTGGTCGAGGTCGCGGTCGAACATCCACGCGCCTCGGAACATGTCGCGCATGTCGAACACGCTCGCCGTGTTCCACGCGTTCAGGTCGCCGTTGAATATGGTCGCGCCACGGAACATGCCGTCCATGCGGCCCACGTTGGACACGTCCCAACGGCTAAGATCGCCATCGAAGTTCCGCGCGTACCTAAACATCCCGTGCATGTCGGTGACGCTGCTCACGTCCCACGTGCTCACGTCGCCGTTGAAGGCTTCGGCGCGAAAAAACATGCCCGCCATGTTGGTGACCTTGGACACGTCCCACGCGCTCAGATCTTGATCGAACGACTTGCAGTGCTCGAACATCCTTTCCATGGTCACGACGTTGGACACGTCCCAGCGCGACAGGTCCGGAATGGGTCGGCTGTACCCGTCTACGCTGTTGTTGCAAAACAGCTCGTCCATGTGCGTCACGCCGGACACGTCCCAATGCTCCATCGGCCCGTAGTACTTCGCAAGAATCGACTCGGGGTCGCCGTAAAACAAGATCGCGCGCACGGCTTCGCGCAGCGAGTCATTGTCGAAGGCGATCATGCGCGCTCCCCGTGTGCGACAAACTCGGGTGGGGGCCTGTTCGGAATGCCCTCCCCGTGCTCGGACCGGGTCGACCCGACAAACTTTGTTCGCGGTGCCGTGTTCGGTGGTGGTGGCCTGACACACTTTTCCCTCCGTGCCCGGCGCGCAAATGTCTAGCGACACATTGTTGCGCGCATCACACGCGCATTACACACGTGCGCTATGCTCTTTGCAACTTTGGGTCGGTGCCGGTGCGCGGGCCGCCCGACACGCGGCACGGCCGCGGCCGTCGCGGCCGCGATGGCCGTCCGGCGCGAGGGCGAGTGGATCACCTCGCTGGGCAACAACCGCGCGGGCCGGGTGCTCGCCACCCACCTGGCGTCGATCGAGGCGCGCAGCCGCACGGGCTCGGACGACAACGCGGGGCAGGAGGTGCTCGGCAACGAGCGCGTCTTCATGGCCGCCCTGGCGCGCAGCGTGTACAAGAAGCGCCCGTTCCCGTGCGGGCTGCCCAACCCGCTGCCGCACTTCATCGCGGTCCTCAACCTGTCGGGCGAGCGGATGCTCGTGTACTCCGACAACCCGGCGCTGCTGCGCTGCATCTGCACGCACTCGGCGGCCGTGCACCAGCACGAGCTGGTGGGGGCGCGGGCGGCCTTCGAGAAGTACCCGTTCACGCGGACCGACACTTCGATGCGGTTCGTGCTGCTCAGCTACAGCCTGCCGTGGCAGGCGGGCACGGGCGCCGCCTTCTGGCACCTGTCGACCTGCTCGATCGACAAGGTGGCGGACAGCGAGACGGGGCTGTGCCTCAACAACCGCGAGTGGCACTTCTCGAGCGTCTCGACGAAACCGATCACCGGCAAGTCCGTGCTCGACCCGCGCGACCAGCAGCTGACGTTGTTGCTCGCGACGGCCAAGAAGTTCGACCTGGTGAGCGAGCAGCAGGTGCGCGACTTCTCCGAGGCGTACGCCTCGACGTGCCTCGACTTCGACGCGGCGCACGAGCCGAGCGCGAGCGGCAAGGATCGCGGCGCGTCGCTCAACGGCATCGTGCAGCACCTGCAACACCAGCGCACCGAGAGCGAGAAGCAGGTGCGGTCGCTTCGGCAGCGCTGCGCCGACCTCAAGGAGGAGGGCGACGCGCTCAGGAAGGCGCACGGGAAGGCGCTCGGCGACGCGGAGGCCGAGAACCAGGACCGGCTGGCGGAGGAGATCGCCAAGCGGGTGGAGCAGGAGCAGCTGGCGAAGCAGCAGCACGAGAACCTGTGCGCCGAGCTGGCGGCGATGACGAGCACGCAGCGAAGGATCGACCAGGAGACGAAGAAGGCCCGGAAGGAGCACGAGCGGCAGGTGGCGCGGCACGCCGAGCAGGAGCGGCAAGGGACGGCGAAGGACGCGCTGCACAACGCGGCGCTCTCCAACCACGTGGCGACGATCTCCAAGCTCGAAGGCCGCCTCGCGGCGGCCACGGGGAAGGCGGACTCGGTCCGGTCGGAACTGGAGAAGGCGCACGGCACCCGCTTGGAGCGGGAGAAGGCGCAGCACGAGGAGGCCATGGCGAGGGCCGCCACGACGATCGAGAGCAAGGAGCGCATCATCAACCAGCTGAGCGAGAACAACGAGCGCCGCGACGTGGAGGTCGCGTCGCTCAAGACGCACGCCGACGAGCAGGCGAAGCGCATCGACGAGCTGTCGGCGCGGGTGCAGGAGGCGGAGGCCGCCACGGCGGCCGAGCGCCGCAAGCTGGAGAGCGCCAAGCCGCGCTCGCGGCACGTCAGCACGCGCACGTCGTCCACCTCGACGCACCACTGCGCGTCCACGCAGACCGACCGCGAGCCGGCGGCCGAGCCCGAGCCGGAGCCGGAGCCGGAGCCAGTGGCGAGGCCGGCCGTCGGCGAGAAGGTGGTCGAGGTGCTCCCCAAGGCGTTGTGCTCCTACCAGGACGCGGTCGACATGCTGCAGGAGCTGGTGGTGGCGTCTGGGCACGCGGCCGCGCCGCGCATGATGCCGAGCTACCCCCACCCACACGCGCAGCCGCACCCGCACGGCTACGATCGGCCGCTTCCATTCCCACACTTTATGCCCAACGGAAGCAACCACCACAACCCGTACATGGCCCCGCACGCGCCGCATTACCGCAACGGGTCGTACTAGTGTCACGTGAGCGGTGTCATTCCCGCGTGTTCGCGCGTTTGCTGCGCTAGTTTGGACGACTCTAGGTATAGCTGCAGCCCGATCGCGACCAGGGAGAAGGACGCGTTCAGCTCGACCTTTGCTCGGTTAGAGATCTCCAAAAACTCCCTGCGTTGCCGCTGACAGAACGCGTCCGGGATCGCGCGCCGCTCGAGCGGGAGCGACTCTGCGCACGCACGCGCGCGCGTCAGCATGGCGGAGGCGGTTGGGGAGGAGCGCAGCTGCCCGGTGTGCATGGAGCACACCAAAGACAACTGGTTTTGCTTTCCGTGCGGCCATTCGATCTGCGACGAGTGCAACGGCAAGATGCTCGCGCGCCGGTTCCTGGCGTGCCCCACCTGCCGCACGCCGCGCGAGGGCGTGAGCCAGCAGCAGGTGGAGCTGGCCAACCAGGCGCGCGTGGACGTGGACGACGACGACGACCGCGTGCAAGCGGGTCGGTACGGGTCGACCATCTTCTTCCCCGACGAGTCGGGGGGCGCCCACCCGTTCGGTTCGCTCGTGCACGGCATCGGGCGCCCCCTGTCCGCCCCCTCAGTGCCCACGCCCGAGGAGGAGGACGAGGCGCTCGCGCAGGTGCTGCAGGCGGAGGAGGTGGTGGGGCAGCACTTACCTCTGACGCGGGTCACGGCGGCGCGACTGGCCGTGCGCGGGCCGATGCGCGAGCTGATGGACAGCCTCATGGCGCCCGGCACGATGGAGGACTTTCTAGCGCAGCGCGAGGTCGTGCGCAGGCGACGCCGGTGACGACACTGGTGACAAACGTGTGGACGTCTTAGTTGGCCGATTTTGTCCAGTGTCCGACCCTCAACCGGACCCCGAAAAAAACTTGGGTGAACCAAGTTTTACCAAGAATGCGTTTACGCTGCCTTCACGTTGCGATGGTCGCAAAACTTGAGTGACCCAAGTTTTGCTGACCACAGCGTTGACGCTGCGTTCACGGCGTGGGTCCCAAAACTTGGGTCACCCAAGTTTTTTCAGCGAGTGCAGGGAGTGTCCTGGGGACGTCGGCAAAAAAACTTGGGTCACCCAAGTTTTTCAGCGAGTGCAGGGAGTGTCCCGTCTCCCTGGGACGTCGGAAAAAAAAACTTGGGTGACCCAAGTGTTGGGGACCAACCAATTGCACCCCCGTGCCTCCACGGGGGTGCAACTATTTGCACAACCTTTGTAACTACCCGTACGCCAACGCGTACTCGCGACTAATCACCGTGAGCGCGGCCGAGAGCATGGCCACGAGGTGCCACAGCGCGTGCGAGTTGAGCACGGCGCCGATGGTGTTGGGGCACGCGAGGCACGTCATGGAGCCCTCGACCAGGTTGCCGTCGGGGAACTCGAAGACGCGGTCGATGGCCATGCCGAGCCCCACGGTCAGGAAGGCGGACACCTGCAGCGCCAGGACCACCCGCGCCACCCCGTGCCCAAGCACCTCCATGGCGGCGGGAACGGCCATGAAGTAGGAGCCGAATAACAACAGCGACGTGGCCTGGCGCATCTGGATGTGCGCGAGGTCGCGGTGCCCGTACGAGAAGAGCCCTCGCCCGAGCAAGCAGCCGTCCTTGGACCGGCTCGTGATCTCGTGCTTGGTCCACGTGGACTCGCCCGGCAGCCGGCTCCGGCGCCACACGAAGAAGACGATCAGGATCACCGCGGAGGCGGGCAGGTCGACGATCGTCTGCGCGGGCACGTTCACAAACCCGCGCGTGGCCACCGCGATGTCGGCCGTGGTCGTCACGGTGATGCCGATGTAGATGGCCGCGTAGTCGAGCACGCGCGTCACCATCGCAAAGTTGAGGTCGGGCGCCGTGCAGTGGTAGAGGCTCGAGGTGAGGAAGACGATCGAGATGGTCCACGCCGCCGCGCTGGTGAGGCCGCCCGCGAGGCGCGCGCCGTCGCGCACCACGATCTGCCGCACGGTGGCGTAGATGCCAAAGAGCAAGGCCCCCGCAAAGTGCGTCCAGAAGCTCAGGCGCTCGTAGTGCCCCGTCGGTCCCAGCAGGCTCGAGATGGTGCCCACGCGCCTCGACACGTCGTTGGAGAACGCGACGCCGTGGAGCAGCTCGCAGAACCGGCTGCACCCCTCCTTGGGATTTTGCGCGTCGCCGATCGAGTACTGGTCGCGGTACTCGCAGGGTTCCTCGGGCGGGGGGGGCGGAAGGAGCTTCTGCTGCATCCGCAGGGCGGCTTGCGAGATCGGCGCGGGCGAGACCCTGGCCACGCCTCCGAGCACGGCGCCCGCGCCCGCCGCCCCCACCCTGCCCACCCTGCCCAGCGTGAACGTGAACGAGGCGGACGACAGGGGGACTGGCGGCGGCGCCAGTGCCGGCGCCTCGTGTGTAACGTGCGGGAACGTCGCGATCGTGCAATCGCGATCCTGACAGAACGCCAACGTGCCCTCCCGCTGCACCGCTTGTCGCTCCCTGAGCGGCGGGAGGCTAAAGGTGATGCCCTTCATGCCACACGCAAACACGCACACACCCCTCGACACGCGCCTTCACACCTAACCACCCTCCCAGACTCGTATATGCCACCTACGGTCCCGCGGGCGTCTTCACGAGGATGTAGCTTCCCTCTCCCGCCGGCATCAAGCGCACGTCCGTGCCAGGGGCGCACTTGATGCCCGCCATCGAGACGCCCATCGAGGGGATCGCCGTCCATTTGATGCGCGTGAAGCACGGCTCCGCTTGCACGTGTACGCAGTCCTGCTCCTCCGCCTCGTCGGCTCGGGGCTTGGCCGGCGCCGGCCCGGTGCCGTTCGCCGCCCGCTTGCCGTCGGCCTTGCTGCCGCCGCCCGCGCCCGCGCTGGCGGTTCCCTCCACCGCGCGCTTGGTCGGCCGTTTGGGCTTCTCCACCGGGCCGATCATCTTGAAGTTGGGGTCGACCAGCGCCTGCTTCTCGAGCTGCGACGGCACCTTGTACTTGTTGGACGAGTTCACGTTCGGGTTGTAGGCCTGCGGAAGCGGGCAGTTGTTGATGTTGTACGTGCGCTTGGCGAGCTCGTGGTCGAGCATCACCACCGGAACGATCCGCTCGGCTTCCCCTTCGGGTCCGCTGCCAAGCTTCAGGGCGCTCACCTTGTCCGCGACGTACTCGATCTCGGTCTCCGCGTCGGTGAGCGCGACGGGCGCCACCATGAGGAGGTTGGTCATGCCGGGCCCCGTGCCGCTGCTCGTGCCGTCCGTCGCCAGCTTGCTGATCATGACCGTGCCCACCACCTTCGTGGCCTGCTCGTTGAACATGGCCTCCTGCATGGCGACCCGCTCCCGCTTGCTCGGGACCGTCAGGTCCTCGAGCGACTGCTGCACCAGGTCCTCCGGGGCGGCCATCTCGCGCGCGTAGACGAGGGCGTCGTTGGACAGCACGGCCCACTTGTTCGTCTTCTCGTTCTTGAGGACAAACGTGCACCGCTTGGCGGACGTGTGGACGGTGACTGGCGTGGCGGTGGTCTGGTCGTTGGTCGCCCTCGAGGCCGTGTCCGCCGCTTCCGCGCGCCGGTCCTCGTACTCCTGCATCGCGTCGGCCGCGGGCAGCGGGTAGCCCGCGTTCTTAGGCAGCGTGATCTCCGGCCCACGATCCTCGTCGCTGTCGCTGTTCGAAAGGGCCGACCTGGTCGGCTTGGAAGTGGGGGGCGCCTTCGTCGACGCCCTGCCCAATGGCACGGTCTCCCTCGACGACGCGGCGTCCTTCCTCGCCGCCTTCAGTCCCTTCCAGCTCTTGGTGGCGTTCGCAGCGGGCGCATCCGGTGCGGCGAGCGTGCTCTTCTGGGTCGGACCGGCCGCGGCCGCCTTTGTCGTGTTGAGGAAGTTCTGCATGATCGGGCTCTTCGCCACCGACTTCTTGGGCGGCTCGCGCTGGCCGTCGTGCGCGCCTTCCGAGTGCTCGGCCTCGTCGTCCTCGACCTCCTCGGGCGCCATGTCATCCTCCTCGTCCTCACCGCCCCCCTCGTGGTCCTCCTGCTGCTGCGCCTCGTCGACGTCCTCCGCACCCTCCTCCTCGTCGCTGTCCACCGGCGCTCGGCGCCGTCCGCCGAGCCGACTCGTGGCCCTGCCCGTGTCCATGTCCGAGTTCTCGTCCTCGTCGGAGGCCCCGGATACGTCCTCGAGGCTCATGTTTTTTGGGGCGTGCCGTGGCTCTGCGGGCGCGACCGTGGCCGTGTCGGTTAGCGAAAATGCTTACAATATAAAAGTTGCAGAAAACGCGCAGGCCACAAACGCCGCCCAACCCGGCCAAGTGTGTCGACGTCGGGCCGCGGTCATTTTGTCGGCACGCTGGTGACCAGCAGAATTGTCGCATTGCCGAAGTTCGTGCTCGCCGCCGCCTCCTCCGACAGCGGCAGTTCCACCTTTCCGATGCCGTGGAGCGTGGGCAGGGTGGTGAGCAACCCGTCGCCCCAGCACTCCCCCAGGCAGCCCTTCAGGGCGCTCACGCTGATCTCGACGCCCGCGTTGAGCCGCGCGGCCACGACCACGCGCGGGCGGCTGTCCGACAAACCCAGCTTCTTGCTCAGGATGGCGGACGACTGCACGACGATCTCGCCGCACGGGCCGCGCAGCTCCCTCGCGAGCCTCGTCAGCACGCGCTGCGCCACGTCGAGCTCCTCGCTCGGCAGGTTGGGCGCCGACTTGCCGATGAGCTCGCGCGCGCTCGCCACGCGCTTGGCGTCTCCTTCCGCGTTGGACCGCCGGCGCTTCGCGGGCCGGCTGCCCTCCTCCTCCTCCTCCTCCTCCTCCTCCTCCCGCTCCTCGTCGGCCTTCCCCTCGTTTCCCGCACGCGCCCTCCGCTTCGCGCCCAGGTGAGCCGAGAACACCAGGTCTTGCTCGACGGTGCCAACGTACGACCCCGCCCTGGCTGCGGTTGCGAGCGCGTCGATGTTCGAGAAGGACGCCGTTTGTGGCAGCGTGTGCACGGACACGTTGCTCGGCGTCAGGTCCGACTTGCTGCAGCTCTGGGTGCTCGCCGCGGCGATGAGCGATTGGTGGGCGCGCTGGACGCTCTCAGATTCGGCCATTTATCGATCGATCGATTGGTTGGTTGGTTAGAAAAAGACTGAGACACCGACGCACCATATACACGCGCCCCTCCCGCACGACAACCCTAGCGCTCCAGACCCACTCCCCGCCCCTTCTACCTGTGGAGCTTGCCACCGTTGGACATCTGCCGGCGCGCGAGCGTCGCGAAGATCTTGTGCTCGTCCTTGGTGAGGTCAAAGTGGCTGCCGGGCTTGCCGTAGATCTCCTGGTGCTCGGTCATCGCCCGCATGCGACGCTCGGGCGGCGGCGGCGGCGGCGACGACGTCATCTTGGTCTTGTGGTTGTCGCCCTCGTTGAGCTCGTTCGCGATGATGCCGCCGATGATGGAACCGGAGATGACGACGACCGCGACGCCCCCGCCGACGATGAAGGCGGTGTACTGACTCATCGCGCGTTCCACCACCCTTACCACCTATGGGCCTTGTTGGGCCTAATATCGGCTGGTTCGCGGTGAGACGGCAAGCGCCACGCACAGAGAATCCAAGTAAGTGTCGCGTGCGCACTCCTAAGGAAAGAAGCGCGGCCTGGTGCGAGCACGGGATGCGGCCGCAGGCGCAACTCGAGCTCAACCACTTGGTCCTGAAACCAACCAATGGGATCGCCATCGGCGAGAGCTACGACACCGACATCCGGCACACGCAGCGGCCGACCAGCCGCGGGAGGCTCGTTCCAGGCCTGGTCGCGCTCGTCCTGAGCGCGCTGGTCAACTTCCTGATCGTCAACGCGGCCGTCGAGTACGACCAGCACCTCGGCAGGCCGCCGCCGCCGCCGCCGCCCTCGCCGCCCTCGCCGCCACCGCCCCTGCCGCCGCCGCCCTCGCCGCCCTCGCCGCCCGCGCCACCGTCCGAGCCGCCCGCGCCGCCCGCGCCCCCCCGCCCCCCCCCCCCCCCCCCCCCCCCCCCCCCCCCCCCCCCCCCCCCCCCCCCCCCACCCCCCCCCCCCCCCCCCCCCCCCCCCCCCCCCCCCCCCCCCC